>OIXL01000043.1_pt1 | contig 79504 bp, 71 predicted proteins | sample 1587761 | NCBI WGS metagenome assembly OIXL01 (sample SAMN03283246) | human gut metagenome | biome: human-associated habitat; material: feces | host: Homo sapiens | place: Peru | collected 2012 | reverse complement strand
AAAAAAGGGGTGTGAAAAATAAAAAAGCGTTCATGCGTGCATGAAAAACAATCATCCGTCGCCCGCCTGGACGGGAAAAAGCAAGGCCGCTGGAGCGGCCTTTTAACTACTCTTAATATCAATTAAGACATGTCAAACGCCCCCCCTACTTTCAAAATTGGACGACAAAAGCCGGACGCGCAACCCCGCGCGGCACCACCCCCACCCCAACTATTCAGCCCACACCAATAAAAAGGAGTCCTGGCTAACGTTCTCATTGAGCGTTTCCGGGACTTTTTTCATACATAATTACGGGTAAAGCCGTTGCTGGGATACTTTAATATTTCAAGTAGACTGGTTGCAATTTAAGGCTGTGGTTGCCATATAGGGCAGGAGGTGATGACGGCTATGTTTATTTTAGCCGCCCAGGTTGAGGTAGAGAACTACACTGGGGCGTGCGATATCTGTGGTGAGCACGGTGCTGGTGGGCTGTTGGCCCCTTGCGGCATCGAGGTTCAGCGGAGCGGCGACAGATGCTTAATTCTGTTGAGGGACGCTTCAGGCGTTATTTTTGGAAAGATTACTGGCGTAGAGCGGAGCAACCTCCGGGAGAACCCCGAAGGGTGGCTGCATCGGGATCGAAGCATACCTGATGATAAGACGCGGTAATGCTGATGGCATTCTGAAAGAGAGGCGATTTTCATTAAACACTTAGGAGATATCACGAAGATCAACGGCGCGGAGGCCACGCCCGTCTGGTGCATCACCGGCGGGAGCCCTTGCCAGGACTTGAGCATCGCAGGGAAACGTGCGGGTCTTGCCGGCGCTCGTTCCGGCTTGTACATGGAACAGATACGGATAGTCAAGGAGATGAGAGAGCATGACAGAAGCATTGGACGGACAGGTGAGCTTGTTCGACCTCGGTATGTGGTCTGGGAAAATGTGCCCGGAGCGTTCAGCAGCAACTTCAAGGATGGATTCGGAGACTTCGGAGCCGTGCTGGAAGAAGCTGTACGCATCGCAGAACCGGGATTTTCTCTTCCTCGACTGCCGGGCAAGCAGAAGTGGACGAAAGCCGGAGGAATGCTCGGCGACGGATGGAGCGTTGCTTGGAGAACACACGACGCCCAATACTGGGGAGTTCCCCAGCGCAGACGGCGTATCAGCATGGTGGTTGACTTTAACGGACACACAGCAGGGGACATCCTCTTTGAACGTTTCGGAGGAGCCGAACGTTCCGGTGGACACGAAGCTGTCCCAGATCCTGGAAGAGAATCCCGACCCGAAGTACAACCTGACGCCGAAAGCGTGCGCCGGGATTCTCCGGAGGGCGGAACGGCGTGGAAAACAGCTTCCGGAGACGCTGAAAGCGGTTCTTCTTGCGCAGGCAGGAATCCAATCGTAATGGCTACCCAGCAGGGTGGAGCGGAAATACGAACCGATAATCGCTGTCCAACGCTTACCGCGTCTGCCGGAATGAGCGGAAACAATCAGCCCGTCATCTGTTTACAGGGCAACGGAATAGACCGTGCCGATACCGCCGGATGCAATGGCAAGGGATGGAAAGAGGATATAAGCTACACCCTCAATACGATTGACCGACCGGCGGTTTGCGCAGCCACAGTGCTGGACATGTCACACGCATGTGACGTTATCCGGGATTGCGGCGGCATATCCCCATCATTGCAAGCGAGAATGGGGACCGGCGGAAATCAGATCCCGCTGACGTATGGGATTGGCAACGGACAAGCAGCGGAAGCCGCCAGTATGGCCGAGGAAGTTGCACAGACGCTGAATACCATGCACGACGCCCAGGCAATTTTACGGTTTCAAAGCGCATCTGATCTCGTGATTAGCATCGACGACGAGAAAAACGCTTACATAGACCAATTCGGCACGTTAAAAGCCCATGCGAGCGGCGGGACACGACAGCGCGTTATGGAACGCATGGTCGTTCGTCGGCTTACCCCGTTGGAATGCACACGGCTTCAAGGGTTCCCGGACGGATGGGTAGGCATCGGCGACTGGACGGACGAGAAAGGCCGCGTACACAAGGAAGCGGACGCGCCGAAGTACAAAGCGCTCGGGAACTCCATCGCGCTCCCGTTCTGGCGCTGGATGTTCGGTAGAATGGCGGCGTTTCTTCCGGAGGGCGCGACGCTCGGCAGCCTGTTTGATGGGATCGGCGGCTTCCCGCTCTGCTGGGAAAGCATCCACGGAAAAGGAACGGCGGTATGGGCTTCGGAGATCGAGCCGTTTGCCATCGCCGTAACAAAGCATCATTTTGGAGGCAACTCAGATGTCGGATAAAACAAAACTTCCTTACGGTCGGCTTACTTTCGATGGCAACTTCTGCGACATTGCCAAATGCCGCGAAGAGCGCTGGGGCAAATACTGCCCGGACGGTGCCTGCAGCCAGCGCAAGGTGTGGGAGCGGCTGAAAGAGTACGAGGATACTACAATGTCCCCGACCGACGTGCAGGAATACAAAAAGTTCGAGGACGAGCTTATTGCCTCCGGGATGACGCTTAATGCTCTGCTGGAACGAGGCTCTGCGCCGATGAGTTGTGAAGGATGCAAATGGGACGGCGAGCGCCACCAGAAATGCTCCTGCTGCCGTAGAAATCTGAACATGAAAGATAATTGGGAGGCCGAACCATGACAAGAAAGGATTTTTCCACGATCCAGCACATGCTCGGCATGATTCTGGGAGTTGCGCTTGGAATAGGAGCCGACGTAGAGGGTGCGCTCCTCGACGCAGTGGAAACAATCGACGCGGTCCTTGACCGAGAAATTTTGACGGAGGATGAAAAATGAACGAAAAGCAGGAAAAGAAGCGCCGGTACAATCTGCGCCTTGAGTTTATCGCGCATTTCAACAAGTGGCTGGACAGCGAGCCGCCCCGGTGGCGCTTTATCCGCTGGCGTAAGTGGAAGAACAGCCGGCCAGTATGGGAGGACGCGGCATGACCTACGAAGCAGCAAAACGAATCCTTCACCCGGACACTACGCGGGAAGCCCTTGCCGAGACCGGGTTCAAAGGCAAGGAGAAATTGCAGGAGGCGGTAGACGAGGCTTGCCTCATGGCGTGTGAGGCGCTGGACAAGCAGATACCGAAAAAACCTCATATATTGCGTTACGCACCGTGCGGCCCGGATTGGGAAGAAGATTGGGACTACGCCTGCCCGAGCTGCGGAAGTGAAGAAATAGACTACCCTAACCACCATTGCGCATGCGGGCAGGCGATTGATTGGAGCGATGACAATGGAGAAACTTAAACATTGCCCATTCTGCGGCGGAAAAGTTGCAGTAGTTATTTGTGATGATGAAGGCAACCTTCATGATGACGACTATCTTTCTCATCCGTACAGCGGCGTTGGGTATAGGCTTCGTCACACGCACGAATTGAATCCCAACTGCCCTGTAGCACGCTATGAGGAGGACGGCGGAACTGTCGGTGTTTACATCTATGACACCACCGAAGAAGCAATCGAAGTATGGAACAGGAGGGCTGACAATGGCTGAATACTTAGAACGCAAATCGGCGGTTATGCGATTGATGCAGGACGGGTGCAGCGCAAAAAACGTACAGACCATCATGGCGCTTCCCGCCGTTGATGTCGAAAAAATCTCAGATGGATACCACACTTTCGCAGACTTGTATGAACAAAGGCTTATTCTGTCTGCCGCTCTTGCCAAAAACAATCCGCATGCATGGAAAAGCAAGCGGCATGAGGACGGCAGCGTTCCTTTCGGCGGGGGATGGTTCATCATGGGCTTTGACACCGAAGAAGGATGTTACACATACCACTACGAACTGAAAGATTGGGATCTGTTCCAATGCAAGGAACTGGACAAGGGAAGGCCGTGGGATGGTCACACTTCAAAGGATGTCCGGAGATTGCTTTCAATTCCTGCCGCCGATGATGCACCGGTACGGCATGGGCGGTGGATTGAAAAGACCGCGCCAGCCGTACACAAATATTACGAATGCTCAAACTGTGGTGCGCACGAAAACAAACATACGGCAATTAAAGGTCGATATTGTTGGCGGTGCGGCGTAAAAATGGACGGTGCGGAATGATGGCTGAAATTATTCGTGGAACAATCGACGGCAAACAGAAATATTGCCGCATTCCTATCCGGAGCAAGCTTGCGGAAACGATTATGGATGACACGGACACCGAGCTTTCCGCAGAGAGAATTCTTGCCATGCCGCACGACAAGGCGGCAGCAGTCATTGACGCGATCATGCAGGATTGGCTTTACTGGCTGAAACGCGCTGGTGAGTTGTGGGTACTGACAAGAGAAGTGGAGGAATCAGAATGAAGGACTGTGAATCCTGCATCCACTACCCGCCGAGCGCTGCCCTGCTGCTGAATTGCTATCAGAGAAAGGATGATGACATCGATGCATAAACCATGCTACGGCAAATGTCCCCGCTGTGTGTGGCGGTGGAATGGGGGGTGTAGTGAATGGCAATGACGGATTTGGAACAGACAGCAATGGAGCGTCTACGCCTTGCATCGCAAATGTCGTTGAAACTGTATAAGCAGCCGCTACTGCTGACCGACAGCGGCGGAAAAGACAGCGCAGTGATATGTAAATTGGCGGAGAATGCCGGAATCACATTTGAAATTTGCCATTCCCATACGACAGCGGACGCGCCCGAGACGGTGCACCACGTCCGAAAACGCGCCAAAGAGTTCGAGGAAAAGGGCGTTGAGTACACGATCATTCTTCCAACATATCAAGGCAAACGCACTTCAATGTGGGATTTAATACCCAAAAAGCTAATGCCGCCGACGCGAATTGTGCGGTACTGCTGCGCTGTCTTAAAAGAAACGGCAGGCAAAGACCGATTTGTCGTTACAGGTGTCCGGTGGGAAGAATCTACCCAAAGGGCGACAAACCGTGGGGCGTTGGAAGTACAAAATTCTGACCGGAAGAAAAGCCTAATCCTCAACAACGACAACGAGGAAGATCGACAGCTTTTTGAAAATTGCCAGATGAAAGGCAAGCGAGTGTGCAATCCCATCATCGACTGGACGGATCGGAATGTGTGGGATTATCTTACCGATCAAAAGGTCGAGACGAACCCGCTTTACAACGAGGGCTTCTGCCGCGTTGGCTGCGTCGGATGCCCAATGGCCGGGAAAGCCCGTTACGCAGAGTTTGCCCGATGGCCGGGTTTTCAGCGCAATTACATCCGGACGTTCAAGCGAATGATTGATGAGCGGAAAGCCCGGGGGCTTTCCACTGAATGGGAGACAGGTGAAGACGTTTTCCACTGGTGGATGGGAGATGGCGTTCTTCCGGGACAAGCAAACATATGGGAGGATTATGAAAATGCGCTTGATTGACGCTGACGATCTGCTTGCTGAATACGACCGGCAGCACGAAGGAGAGCCGGGGAAAGCCCGAAAACTGATAGAGGATGCGCCCACCGTTGCCGCTGTTCCCGCGTCCAAAATCCTCGCCTTGCGCGACGCTCTCTACGAATCCGATGCTGTCACAATGCGAGGACTGCGCAATCTCAATATGCTTATTGCCAAATACGAAGGAGGACAAGACCATGCGGTTGATTAACGCTGACGCTCTAAAACTCGCTATCCCGGAAACAAGCGTTGATGCATTCCAGAATTGCAGAAACTGTGTGCTCCTTGATAAAGAACAGGTAAACGAACTTATCGATGCAGCACCGACAATCGATATTGACCGCCCCACCCGCAGCCAGTTTAAGCGAATGGCTGTGCAGCTTGGGTATGAGTCGGTGATCCATTGCCGCGAGTGCAAAGAACATAGACTTTTTAATGGGCGCGATATGTGCGCAAAAAACGCAACAATCCTTGACGGGCACGAAGTTGGGCTGAGAGCAACACGCGCGGATTTCTATTGCGCCGACGGAGAAAGGAGAACCGATGAGTAAAGCAGTAATGTTAAGCATCCAGCCGCGCTGGTGCGGGCTGATTGCCGCTGGGGAAAAGACGATGGAAGTGCGCAAGACACGCCCGAAGTTGGAAACGCCGTTTAAGGTGTATGTCTACTGCTCGAAGCCGCGATTTGAACACGAGGATTTCTTTGCGCTGGTGGGAAAACAAGGCTTTCATGGCGGCGGGAAAGTTATTGGTGAGTTGGTGTGCGACCGAATTGACTGGCTGGCGCGTGTTGGCTTCACCAGACGTGGCGGAGAACCGGAATATCGAATTGCAAATAACGGAGATTGGGAATCTCCAATCAATCGGCTCCTCGAAGATGCGTGCTTAACAGAGGAGGAGCTCTATGCGTATTTGGGCGGAAACCCAGGGTTCGGCTGGCATATCTCCAATCTGAAAATCTACGACAAGCCGAAAGAAATATCTGAGTTCAAGAAACATAGCAGAGAATGTTACTTTGACAATCTCGGCATGGCAACGCCGAAGTGTTCAGAATGTACGCAGTGTAATCTCACGAGACCGCCGCAGAGCTATTGTTTTGTGGAGGTTCTTCAAACATGACGCCAGAGGAACTGTATGAAGAAAATCAGTCGCTTGTTTGGTTTGCTTTGAAAAAGTATTTCCCGAGTCTTAAAGTTGACGAAGATATTCTACAAGTGTGCAGGATAGGGCTATGGCAGGCGTGCGCGGAATACTATCCGGAAAAAGGCGCTAAATTTTCAACATTTGCGGTCAAGGGCATTTTCATGGCGGTGTGCCGATATATTCGAGATTGCTGCAAGCCGCAGATCGCGGCACTGCCGTTAGATGATTTCGTTTCGCCGAATAGCCGATTACTTGTCGAGGAAACTGTCGGGAAGGAGGACGAGCATCCCGCGCTTGAAGACATGATGAAGCGGCTTACGCCCACGCAACGGCTTATGGTTACTATGCGCAGCGCTGAGCTGTCTGTTTATGATATTGGCGACGCACTTGGATGTACGCCACAGTACGTTTCGCAGGAACTTGGGCGCGCCAGAAAGACAATCGAGAAATTTTTAAAATAGAGGGGGGCGATTTTCGCCCTCTTCTTTCTACGATCAACGCAAAAATTTTTAATGCGATTTTTAATGTAAGATTTGAAATATTTGAAAGATTTGAAATCGGCAGCTCTCGAAAAAGGGCGCGGCGAGATAAAGAAAAAAGCTCAAAACCCCTTGAAAATAAAGGATTTTGAGCTTTTACTCGCTGGCAGCGGGAGAAGGATTCGAACCCTCACATACGGAGTCAGAGTACGATTATGAATCCGATAAAAAATGTTGAAAATCAGTGCTTTTGCTGGTTATCAATTATTTTTTTCATGTAGTTTTTATTGCTGAGTCCATTAAGTCACGCGCGGACATGGCATCTTCGACAGTTGCGTCAGTATATACGTTTGCTGTTACAGAAATATCGCTGTGGCCCATGATCGCCTTTGCTATATTGATTGGCACCCCGGCGCGCTGCAGGTCTGTACCGTAGGTATGCCGCAGACAATACAGAACAAGATCGGGAGCAATTTTGTGGCCATTCTTCGGGTTCCCGGCGCTGTCCGGATACAACGGTTTCCCGTCCTTATCAAGGTCCTTCGGGTCGTAGATATGGCCGTGCGCGGTCATTTCGGCGCCCATGGCAATGTCCATCTGCCGGGAGAAACTGCGCCAGTTGTTTGTCATCACCGTCTGCGTCATCATGGATTTGCCGTCTTCCTGCGTAAAAACAAAGTCGTCCTGGTCTTTCCCGCTAATGTGGCGTTCCAGATCGGCATAAATGTCCGAAGGAATAGGAACATACCGGTCTCCGGCAGACGTTTTCGGCGTCGCAATTACAGTGGTTCCGGACTCGACGGCTTCGCAAACGTGAATAAGCCGCGTTTCCATATCCAGATGGCGCACACGAAGTGCGGCACACTCGCCGGGGCGCAGCCCCGTGCGCATGAGAAAGCGGATCCATAGGCTACACCGGTGCGTCTTCGCCACCTGCATAAGAACGGAGCGCTCCTCGGCGGTAAGCGAGCGGCGCTTTTTGTCGGTAGCAGACGCTGGAATGGTGAGCTTGATGGTCGGGTCAAATGGGATTATTCGGGAAAATGCGGCCTGTGAGAACATGGCGCGCAAGATCATTCGCACTTTTTTCGCGTGGGACTCGGACATTTCCGCCTGCTGATTCAGCACGCCTTGCAGCATGGTGTCTGTAACGCTGCGCAGTTTTTTTCCGCGAAGCGCCGGGATAATATATCCGTTGATCTTGTCCTCATACATCTCATAGCTTTTTTGCGTCATGGTGCCTTTTTTCTTCGGCTGTCCAGGTTTGCGGACTTTGGGTTTAACGTAGGTGGTCAGCCATGTATCGGCCCAATCCTCGATCGTGCAGTTTGCACCTTTCGTTAATTCCGCTCGCCGAACGGCTTCTTTCTTTGCTGCGAGCTTTTCAAGTGCTTCTTTTTCTGTTTGACCGTAAACGAAATATCGCTTTCCGTCAGACATAAATGATTTTCGGATATACTTGTATTCTTTTGAACCGCTCTTAGGCATGGTTGGTTCCTTTCAGAGGTCTTGGCCTTTGCTTTCTTCCTTTTTCCAGTGTGCGCGGCTGCCGAGATTGGCTATGATGGCGACAATGCATATTACGGCGGCTATCACGATCAGCAGAACGCCTGCTGTGGACATCGGTGTCCACTCGCCGCGGAAGAAGCCAATATGATGGTTATTCATGTCCATTACGGTATTTCGGATAAGCAGTATCAGAGAAAGGATGGATATAACGGCAATATAAAGGTTTTTCTTTTCAACCGCTTTGCGGAGAAATACGTTGTTTCTTTCCAAATATTTGTTCTTTAGCTGCAACAACTCGATCTTGTGAGCAGCCTGGTCGGTTTCCGAACCGGTCGGAGACTCTTTGGAAATGTCGAAAAAACTGTCGGCAGACATACCGAACAACTTACATAGGACGATAAAATAAACTGTGCTGGAGTTGCTGCTTTTCAATCCGAGGAATCGCTCGGCGGTGGATTTCGGAATACCCGTCTGATCGACAATTTTCTGGTAAGATAAACTTCGCCTGTCTTTTTCGTCTGCCATAATCTTTTGGGCGACTTCCAACTGCTCCTGTGTCTGGCAAACGAGATTTTCTAATTCTTCCATGAATCCTCTACCTCGTAGCATTATTTCTGCGATTTGAACCCGTTTTTGGGAATTAACCGAACAGCTTCTTCACATTGGGGCGGAAAAGCTGTGTTTTGGGGTTGGACAAATCGCACGAGCATCTGCTACGCTTAATACGCAGCAGACAACAGGGCTTTTACGTTGACTCTGCTGGCGCCGCCGCCGGTGACGCGGCGGCGGGACCTTTTCAAAAAACTATTGCCACGGCAAAATTCGCCTGATAAGATACTAAGTACGGAATATCGGACTCCGGATACTATATGATGATATTATCAAGACATAAAGGAGGCTTCCCCTTGGACTACGATCAGGTTATCCTGCGCCTTTTCCATCAGCTTGACGAAGAACAGAAAGAGATCTTCATTTCCGCCATTAAAAAGGCCGCTGCGAAAGATCCGAAATATCAGGCGCTGATGCGCTTCAACGAGAACCGTTCTTTGCCTCCTCTTGGCGCTGCATCTGCTGAAGCAGCGGGATCAGAGCCGCTTTCGTCTCATCCGTGATATTTCCCAGTATCTCCATAATAATACGATCATACTTACTGCCCTCGCCGGCTTCGGCGGGGGCTTTTTCATCGGTTTCCCCCTTCAGGTATTCCGGTGAAGTGCCAAGAATTTTCGCTACAATTTGTATTTGTTTCTCGTTAGGAGAAGACTTCCCGGCCTTCCAATCATGGCAGATGGACGCGGTGCGGTCGAGCTTTTGGGCAATAAAGGATTTAGACACGCCTTTTTCTTCGCGCAATGCCTCGAATCTGTTGAAATCGAACAATTCATTCATCTCCTTTCGGTCAATACGCTAAAATCCAAAAAGTTGCGGATTTCATATTGACTATCTAAAAGATTTTAGATATAATCCACTTGTACTCGAAAGAGAGAAAACCCTTGAGAACAAAGAAGATTTTCTATTTGCATCGTATCTCACAGGGATTTTTTTGTCAAGGAAAATCTTAATTATGTATGGAGGATTCCATGATGGATCTGAGAGAACGCCGGGAAAAAATCGGCATCAGCATATCGAACGTCTCTCGCATTTGCGGTTTTCCGCCGTCTGCGTTGACAGCTTACGAAAAAGGGCTTTACGGCCCGCGCCCGGAGCGGGCTGCTGCTATGGCACTGCTGTACGGCTGCTCCGTGGAGGATCTGTATTACAGCGTTGAAGAGAGCCGACGAGCCGCCGTTAAGAAAGAAAACGATCTTCAATGCATTCTTCGGCTGCTTCCGAAAGCGAGCGACGATACGAAAAAGCAGGTCCGCTTGCTTCTGGAAAACGCCTGAGCCGCACGCTGGGAGGTGCTTTTATGCCGCGACTGAAACGCACCGTTTATGCCAACTCACCGCAGGAGGTGGTCTTGGCGAACGATCTTGCGAAACGTTACAAAACGAGATACCTGTCGATCCCACAGATCCAGGCGGAGCTCGGCGTCAGCTATGGCACTGCCAAAAAGTGGCTTGCCGACGTGACCTTTTATCAGATATGCGGCGGCCGGAAGTTCAGCGTCGAAGACGTGGCTAAGCATCTGGCGGAAGCCCAGCGGATAGGCGGATAAGATGAACACTTACGAATTGGCGGAATTGACGGCAAAAGCGGCGGCTCTCGCTATTCTGAAAGCAACGTATGTTCATGTCCCAGTGCTTCGCAGACATGCCCCGAACGGTGGCTTCGCCATCCAATATGCAGACGAAGACAAGCCGGATTATATCGACTTCTGCCTTCACCACTGCCCCTATGCGAGCACCGAATGCTGCAACTGCCTCGCTACCGCCGGAAAAGCGAAGCCGGGACGGCCGAGAAAGACGGAATACATATGACTCGAAAAGACTGCTCTTTTTGCCGCTGCCGGGCATGCAATAACCACCGACAGCAGAAATGCACGGCCTGTGCATCCGATCCATGCTCCGCCTGCTATCGCGGTTCGATGAAAGACAGCGATAAAGTACGAAACTGCCAATCATTCATTCGTTCGTGGGTGGACAAGAAATACTTCAACCAAGATCGCCTCTGAGTTACGGCAGGGCTTTTTACCTTTCACCTGCCGGCTCTTTTGTATACCTCCTGAACTGCTGAGGTTAAAACCGCTATACAGCCAGCCGCATGGTTTCACGTCCTTTTGGTGCGGGTCCTTCTCCCTTTTTGCTATAAGCTGCAGCCCGTAAGAAGCAGCTCGCTTCGGCGCTCCGGTCTGGAATGGCGGCAGGGCACCAATATCCTCCGATAGTTTAACAGTAAAACGCCGTTCGAGCGGGCGGGATGTTCTTTGTCGCGTTACGCAAAAGGCGAGACAGAACGGAAGATGCGGGTGCAAATCCCGTAAGGAGGAGACTGTAACAGAATAATCGGAGGAAGCATGCTTCAGTATTTGCATTTTGAAGATCGTGAGACCTGGCTTGCCGGCCGCGTTGGACTTGGCGCTTCGGACGCCGCCGCTGTGTGCGGTCTGAGCAAGTGGCAGACACCGCTCGGCCTTTGGGAGATAAAAACCGGCCGAAAAAAAGCTAAAGATTTATCCGGCAACGCAGCAGTTTCCTTTGGCGTCCGCGCAGAGCCCCATTTGCGCGGGCTTTTTTTAGCGGAACACCCGGAATACCGGTTGGAATATCACCCGTTCGACATTCTGTATCAGGAGGAGCGCCCGTGGCTTACGGCCACGCTGGACGGCGAGCTGATTACCGAAACCGGCGAACACGGCGTTTTGGAAATCAAAACTGCGCAGTGCAGTTCCAAAGAGGATTGGGCGGAATGGCGCGACAGGATCCCGACGCACTATTACACGCAGATTTGCCACCAGTTCCTTGCCACGGGATATTCTTTCGCGTTCCTTTTCGCGCTTCTGACAGGGCTGGACGGCTCTTCCTCGCTGCGCACCTATTATTTCACGGCAGAAAGCTGCGCCGACGATATGGCGTGGCTTCTGGATAAAGAAGAAGCATTCTGGAAACGGGTACAGGCGGGGACGATGCCCCCGGCTGTGCTGAAAATATGATTGGGGGTATTTGCCATTAACATCGCAGGCCAGTTCAAAAAGAAGAACGGTTTCGGAGGCAAGGAGTATTACTACCGCACGGACCTGCCCGTGCGCGTCGGCTCCTTGGTTGCAATTCCGACGCCGCGCGGAAATTCACCGCTTCTCGTAACGAGAACGGACGTTCCCGCATTGGAGATCGATCCGGAATATCTCCATTGTCTCACAGAGGTCACGGAGTTTTATCCGATGGCCGAAGCGGACATGGACGCGCTGTTTTGACGGAGGCGCACTATGGCTGACATGATCGAATACGGCGTCACAAACGACGCGCTGACTGTTGCGAGCGAGCTGCATATCTGCACCAACTTCGCAGAGGTCAAAGAGTGGCTTACGCAGGAGCTTGCGCCCTACGAGAGCATGATCGTCACTGAGGAAAGCATCGCCTCGGCCAAAACGCTCCGGGCAAACATCCGCAAAGTTGCGGACAGTATAAACCAGCAGAAGATCAGCGTGAAGAAGGCGTGGCTTGCGCCATTCACGACCTTTGAGGGCGAGAGCAAAGAGCTCTACGACCTTTGCCAGAAGAGCGTCACAAATCTGGACGTTCAGATAAAGAACATGGAAAACGCCAAGCGCGAGGAAAAACTCGCCCGGCTGAAAACCGTGTTCGACGAGAACGCCGTCGGCATCACGGATTATGTGACTTGGGATAGCATCGCATCCCCCAAATGGGGCAATGCGTCCGCAAGCGAAAAGGCGGCGGTCGAAGAGATCACCACCATTCTCCGGCAGGTGCGCGAGGATCTGGATACGATCCGGTCTCTGAACAGCGAATGGGAAGAGGCGCTTCTTGATGAATATGCCACTACGCATAACGTCCGTGATGCCATCCAGAAGGAAAACGCGCTGAAAGCCCGCAAAGCCGCCGAAGAGGCACGCAAGGCGGCGGCAATACAGGAACACTTCGACGAGCCAAAAGTCGTTCAGGATGAGCCAGACGCACCTGTGGAGCCGCCTGCCGCTTTTGCGCCGCCTCCCGTCGTTCCCGTCGGATACGAGGAGCCGCCGAAGCCGAAGCTCTATCATTTGGAGTTCGCCGTCGATGTGACGATGGAACAGGCGCACGCGCTCAAGGCGTTTTTCACACAGAACCATATCGAATACCGAAAAATTTAAGGAGGATATTCCATGAAAACCGCAACTCCCGCAAATCGCCCTGCGCCTACCCGGCAGGGGCTTGCACCGCAGACTGCCGCAGCCGCGCCTCTTGTGACGTACAAGGACATCAACGGCAACGAGCTTCAGCTCTCCACCGACATCATAAAGCAGTATCTGTGCCCCAGCGGCAGCCTGACGGACGCAGAAGCGTACATGTTCCTGTCTCTCTGCCGCTATCAGGGTCTCAATCCGTTCCTGCGCGAGGTGTACGCATGTAAATACGGCAGCGGACCTGCCACCATGATCGTCGGCAAGGAGACGTTTACCAAGCGAGCGCAGAAGAACCCGAAGTACAAAGGCTCTAAGGCCGGCGTTGTTGTTTTGACAAAGGACGGAAAACTCGAAAACCGTGTCGGCGAGATCGTCCTTCCCGACGAAGAGCTTGTCGGCGGCTGGGCGGATGTGTATGTGGATGGTTATGTTTCGCCTATTACGGCCACGGTCAACTTTACGGAGCGCTGCCAGTATAAAGACGGGAAGCCGGCGAGCAAGTGGGCGACGAGCCCCGGCCTTATGATCCGCAAGTGCGCCCTGGTTGCGGCTCTGCGCGAGGCGTTCCCTGCCGAGCTGGGCGGCATGTACTCTGCGGAAGAGCAGGGCTACGAGGAAGTGGCAGCTACCACAACGCCGATCGACGCTTCCAAGGTTCTTGACGTTGACCCTGACACCGGAGAGATCACCGGCGGCGCTCAGGACGACGTAGAAGCGAGCTTTTTCGCGCAGGAGGGATAATCTATGACACCCATCGTAAAAGGCACTACAGCGGTCTTCTGGGGCCGTGTGTCGGGCAAGGACGCAACTTACAAAGAGCTGGGCAACAATCGCCGTGTTGCCAACTTCTCTCTGCAGTACGACTCGCTGCCGGGCGAAGACGGCGGACGCCGAAAGGGCGTTTACATCAACTGCTCGGCATGGGGTGAAGTTGCCGATTTCGCGCAGAATCTGGAGCGCGGAGACACGGTTCTCTGCGCGGGCTATCTCGTCAAAGACGAGTACCGCAGCCACAAAGAGAACGCCGATATCTACCAGCTCACCTGCGATTTCATTTCCGTAATGCACTGACGCGCATGGGTGGAAGAGAGCGCCCTCTTTCAGGGCGCTTCTTCGCCAAAAAGTTTTAACAGCGGTTGCAAAACGCGCCGCTGCTTGCCATATAGGGTATAAAGCAGCTGCTCCACCCCACAGACAGAAAGGTGTGTTTTGATTGCAAGATGTAATCAACGGGTTTAGCCACGAAAAAATTCTCGCGGTTCACGCAATGGTTCCCAAAGGCGATACTTTCGAGGAAATCTTTTTGGACGGCATCGATTTATATTTTGTCCAATGGATTATCAAGTATCGAAGACTCCTGACGACAAAGGACATCGGCGGAAAGAACTATTTTTTGGTGGACTATGCGAGATTGGAGGACGATTTGAAGTTCCTCCGGCTAAAGCGGCGGGCATTGAATTACAGGTTCGCAAAACTTTGCGAGCTTGGTCTGCTTGACAGAGCCGAAAGAAGTGCCGGAATGGCCGCGGCGTTCATAGAGACTGACGAATTTTTTGCATTATATAGTTCGCCTTCTGCTGATCCTCCTGTAAAAACGGATGATTACATCTTGGAATCACACATCCACCAGGCGTCCATGGGCGAAATCAGCGAACCGGAAGCTCGCAAGAAATTGCGAGGGTCTGCAAGAAATTGCGAGGGTCTGCAAGAAATTGCGAGGTTTAGCGATAAACCGCGCAAAAATATGCGAGGTCGTGCCGATGGCGGTGCTTCGCATAATATCTGCACCAACTCAGTTAGAACCCTTGAACCGAGCAATAACAACCAACCAGGTAAGTCTCAAGAGATAACTTCCATCCTGAGACCTACCGATAACAACCAACTCAGTATTTCTCAAGAACTTAGTGATACATACCCCGTAGAAAAAGACCTAAAAGAAAATATCCCCTACGGGGATATAAAAGAAAAGGGGAAAAAGAGAGCCCCCAAGGGCACGGAAATGTTCCCTATTTTGCTCCCCATTCTCAACGAATCCACCCTCGCATCGCCTTTGAAAGAGGCTCTGCGCGGCTGGCTCGAATACAAGGCGGAACGGAAAGAGAAATACGTCCCCACCGGCTTCAAGTCTTTGCTGACACAGGCAAAGAAAAACGCCGAGAAGTACGGCGACGATGCGGTCATAGACCTTATCGACGAATGCAAGGCAAACAACTACCAGGGCATCATCTGGGATAAGCTCGCCAAACTTCCCGCTAAGGCGCAGCAGCCGAAGCTGGAAGCCGAACACGCATCCGTTAAACGCCCTGACCCGGAGATCGCGTGGAGGAAGTCCAAGTTTGCTCCGCAGGACTACAGCGCCGGTTTGCGCAGCCTGTCTACCAGCGAGCTTCGGGAGCACCCGAAAAACAGCGGAAAGTATGTCCCTTACTGGATGATTCCGGGATACATGCAGGAATACCCTGCCGGGAGCGGCAAATACGTTCCCTACTACGAATTGCCAGGGTACGACCCAGAGCACGATGAAAATCACTGGTGGTGAACGACATGACAATGAACGATGCGGTTCTCGCTGAGGAATCTCTGTTCGGCTGTATTTTGGTCAGCCCTGCCGAGACGGTCGGGACGGCGAGGGATATCCTGCAAGCCGGGGACATAGCGCAGGAGCATATCCGGGCGGCGTATTCTGCCGCCTGCGCCCTTCTCGACGAAAAGGCCGCCGTAGACGCCGTGACGATCCAGGAGCGAGCCAGAGCGGACGGCACGGAGATCTCGTCGGAGACGATGCGAGCGGCGATGCGGCTGTACGTCACAACGGCGAACGTTGCCAAGCTTGCGGAGATCATCCACTCACGGGCGATGGAGCGCGCGTCCGAAGTGATCGGCGGCAAGATGATGAGCGGAACACTTGCGCCGACGGATGCCATTGCCGAGCTACAGCAGCTGGTTGCCGGGCAGCGGCGGATGCTTCCGACACCGGCTGAGGACGCGACCGGCTTCCTGCAGTTGATCTCCGACGTAGCGGAAGGAAAGAAGTCTCTCTTTTCACCCACCGGTCTTGCCAGGCTCGATGCGATCCTCGGCGGCGGCTTGGTTGAATCCGGCGTTATCACGCTGGCGGCGCGTCCCGGTGTAGGCAAGACGGTCGTAGGGTTTGCCATTGCGGATACCGTTGCCGCTACCGGAAAAAAAGTCGTCTACGAAAGTCTTGAAATGAGCCGAAACCAGCTTTGGGCTCGCCGTGTTGCACGAATGACAGGGCTGAACTACGGAGACATCATGCGCGGGATCTCCACGACGCAAAAGCAGTACTGGACGGATATCACGCGGGCCATGACTGTTCTGCAGCAAAGAAATCTCGTCATAAACGACCGCCCGGCGTCGATGGATGACATCGAAGCTCACGTCCGCTCCATGGGGGATGTGGGGCTTCTTGTCATAGACCACATGGGGCTTATCCGCCCAAGCATATCCGGGTCTCTGTACGAGCAAACGACGGAAACGTCACACCGGCTGAAACGGCTGGCGCAATCCCTGCAGATCCCTATCCTGTCGCTTTGCCAGCTCAACCGGCAAAATGAGAATCGGCAGGACAAAAAACCGAACCTTTCCGATTTGCGCAACTCCGGCGCCATCGAAGAGGACAGCGATGCCGTGATATTTCTGCACCGGCCGGCGCTTTACTGGGAACCCGACAGAAGACCGCAGCCTTGGGAGAGTCAGGAAATGGAGTTTATCGTGGCCAAAAACCGCCACGGCATGGTGGGGTCTATTTCCATGGACTTTGTGGGGTGGAACGCACGGATTCTGGACAGATCAGACGGCGGCGGATTTTCGGAGGCGCATGAACCTACGCCGTTTGAGCAGGTAGCAGAATGAGCAGCCTTTCCTTCGAGACTCCGGAAGATATGCCGCGCGGCATGAAAGCGCTGTACGAAGCGAAAATGGCGAAGGAACGGACAAAGCAGACGGCGGCTGCTTCTCCCGAACCAAAGCCAAAAATTAAAGGCGGGAAATACCACGCCGAGAAGTGCGCGATCGGCGAGATGAAGTTTGACAGCAAGAAAGAAGCACGCCGTTGGGCGGAACTCTACGCCATGGAGCAGCGCGGCGAAATCTCCGATCTGCGGACGCAGGTGAAGTTTGTCCTTGTTCCAACCCAACGCGAGCCGGATGTGATCGGGCCAAAGGGCGGAATTACGCTCGGTAAGGTGCTCGAAAAAGAAGCGGCTTACATAGCGGACTTCGTTTACACGGAAAACGGCGTGGAGATCGTCGAGGACTCTAAGGGCTTTCGCACCGATGTGTACCGGCTGAAACGCAAGCTCATGCGGTATTTTTACGGGATTACCATCCGTGAGACATAAACCGCCCGAAAAAAAGAAAAAATTTATAAATCGCGGCAGCTTTTTGTTTATAAAACAGGGGCTGCCGCATATTACTTTCATGAGCGAAAAACGAAAGGGGAGAAGCGTGTGCAAACGGCGAACACGGCGAGGTGCGCGATATGCGGAGAAGAGTTCGCTCCGACGCAGACAATGCCGGAAAGAATCCGGCCGGATACGCCGCTCCCGTTCTGTGAGCGATGCCAACAGAAAATCTACTCGTATCTGGTCGCCCTGCCGGGCGTCGGGTACAAGATGGCTGTTTTCCTCGCCTGTTTGTTTTTCAACGTTCCCTACTTGCCGGAGGTAGCGGCGGACGCAGGGAAATTTGCCAAGGGAAGATGCGGGACGTGGCGAGGGTATTTGCTGGCGCTTCGCGCATGGCAGCGCGCCGGGCACATGGAAGCCGCAGCTGCGGACGGCATAACGGACATTCGGAAAGCCTTTGACGGCGAAAAGATGACGCTTCAGGTTTCCGATGACATGCTTTCTGCCGAAGATTACCGCTCCTTGGAACGCCAGCGGAAAGACCGCTGGGGGGACGGGCCGACCGAAGAGCCCTATACACAAGCCGATTACGAGGCTATGGACAAAAACTATGATGCGCTGACGGCAGACCGAGCCTATGTATCGGAGCAGGCGGAGGCGGCTATCGTCCGCATTTGCAAGTGGACGCTGGTGCAGGAACGCTGCTTTGACAAGCAGGACTACGACAGCGCCAAAAAGATCGGCGATCTCATCAAGGCGGAAAAAGAGGGCGAACAGCTTCGGAAAAAAGACGAGCTTCCGCAGGACCGCGTGAGACTGGACGACATTGTGCAGGCTGTTGAGAGAGCCGGGCTTCACATCATGGATTACGACGAGCTTTGCAAAGAGCTTGCCACAAAGACATTTCACGCGCCGTATCCCTATTGGCGCGATGCCGCCGACCAGATGCTTCTTGCCATCCGAAACTGCACCGCATGGAATGAGGGGCAGGAAGAGGTTGACCGTCTGCCGGATGCCTATGCTATCGAGGATCCGCTGGGCGAGTTCGCCGCGGAAAACGACGAAAAGGGGCAGCAAATATACCGAGAGCTCGGCATCGTGCCTCTGGATATGCCGCAAAAGGATAACATCTGATGTCCAGACAGGATTACACACAAAGCCGACGCGCCGGAGGATTTGTTCGGAAGCCTACGCGCGCTGGCGTTGATTACTCACAGTTCGCAACCAAAGAGTGGGCGCTTCTGATTTCGTTTTTTCGCTGGTATCCCGACATCATGGAGGATATTTGCGTTTCCGACAGACCGGATTACACAAATTCGCTTATGGGGCGAGTTACCAAGCGCTATATGGCGCGCTATACCGAGACTTTCACTTATGCGAGCCGAGGCTACGGAAAAACCTCCTGCATTATCTCTGACAAATGCAACAAGGGCATTCTGTGGCCGGGAGAGATCACCGGATACTACGCTCCGGTAAGCGTACAGGCGGCGCCGCTGGCGTCCAAGGCGTTTGCCAGCTATGAACGGAATTACCCGCTTCTGGCGGCGCACTGGATACGGAGCAACGACGCGAAGACCACATTCCGCCTTACAACGCCCGCCGGATCCAAGTTCATTATGGACATCCCGCGAGGCATTGATACCTCCGGCGTTGTCGCCGAAGAGGCCGGACAGGAAGACAAGAACCCGTTCAACTTCACCGACTTCAACCAGATTGTACTTGGCACGAACCGACTGCAGTACATGGTGAACGGCACTCCGGACCCAACGCACATAGATAACCAGATCCACTACATAACCTCTGCAAGCCGCAAAGAGAACGAAGCCTTTATGGCGTGCGAGGATATGCGCCGAAGCATGATGGACGGGAAAAGCGCTTACGCGCTGTTCATTCCGTGGCAAGTCCCCGTGCTCTGCCGAATGAAGTCGTTCAACTACTACAACATGCTGCGAAAGAAGCTCAGCTCCGAGCAGTTCATGCGAGAGTGCGAAACGCACTGCACGGGCGCTTCGGAGAACCCCATTATCAAAGACAGCGTTCTTGCGGCGTCCCGGAAGGTCAAGGTCATGGAGGACAAGCACTCGGGCGAACCGGATGCAATGTATATCATCGGCTACGACGTTTCTTCCCGCGACGCCTCCGGCAACGCTCTGACGGCCATGTCGGTCATCAAATGCACCAGGCATTTCGACACGGGCAAATGGGACCACTACCGAAAGCAGCTTGTTTACGTTATGGACATGGCGCCGCCGAAAACGGCGAAAGCCCACGCAGCCATCATCAAGCGCCGCTGGGCGGATTACAGCATGGACGGCGGACTTGCGACCTACGTTGTTATCGACGCACGGCAGTATGGCCAGAGCGTCGTAGAAGCCCTCCACGAGGATCTGGGCGACGGTCTGCCGCCGCTTTGCACCACAACGCATGAGGAACCGTACAACGCGCTGGAGCGCGAAGGAGCGGTTCCGTGTATCTACCCGATACAGGCTACCGGGAACTCCGGACGAGACCCGAACAGCGAAATGCTGGATTACATAGAGCGCGAGTTTGAAAACGGGAACTTCCAACTGCTTACCGCCAATCTCGACGAGGGCATGACGGCCTACAAGCTGAAGCACGGGATAAAAGACGATCTGGAAAACGCCAAGATCCAGTTCCCATATCTCAAGACCCGCGAGCTTTGCCGGCAGGTGGCAAACCTTCGGAAAAAATATGTTTCCACAGGCTACATCGAAGCTCCCATTGTGGAACGAATCCCCAAAGATATGTGGTCCGCAACACTGTACGCGGCGCGGTTTGCGCAGCGCATGGAAAAAGAAGAGCTCTATTTTCTGAACCGCCGGAAAAACGACTATGCAGACGCTTACGACGCGATGCAGGCCGACCGGCTTTCCACCACGATACAGGTTAAGCCGCGAGCCATACACCGGCTCGGAAGGATGTGCATGCGCCCATGACGATTGAGCATTACGCCCTCTACTGTATGCTCCCGACCAATGAGAATATTGACCGGCTCGCGCAGTACGATATGGCGTTTGCCAATCGGGATCACTGCCTTGTGATCGCGGAGGAGGCGCCGGAGGGCGCTATGGAAGTGGGAGAAGACGACCTGCGCCTGCTCGGCACGGATGATTGGGAGTGGATCTTTGAAATGTCCAACCGAATCCGGCAGGAGCAGGAAAAGAAATATCACGCGCAGCTCATTGAGCAGCAGAAGGCGTTCTTTTCACGCTTTGAGGAGCTGCTGAAAGAGCAGGCGAAGGAGATAGCCAATGCCGCAAGAGACGAATAACAAAACTGCACGGGAAATGCCGCAGGACTATTTCGCGCGATATATGGCGTCTCTCGGGCAGGAATACCAGGCTCTGCCGATGGACAGCGTGTATCAGGCATTTATGGGCGCGGGCGGCATGGGGTATATGCTCAACTGGCCATATATCCAGAACAAGCGCGTCAAAAGCGTCAATTCGCTGCCCGCCAATTTCAGCAAAGACGACATCGAGCAGATGGTGGCGGCTCCGGAGGGAAACGAACAGGCGCTCCGCCAGGTGTCCGCCGCGCTTGCGTCCAGCACCAAGACCTATGACCTGATTCTCCAGACATATCAGGACGTATTGACCTACGACTGGTATGTATATCCGGGATATACACCGGAAAAGCCGGACAAGGCGACGCAGCTGCGCGAGTATGCTATGGCGATAAAGCTCGCGGAAACCATGAATATCAAGGCGAAAGCCCATGAGATCGTTGGCCTGTGCGCGCAGTACGGCAAGGTGTTTTACACGCCGCGCATTTCCATGGACAAGAGCCACGGGAAGGTGAATTACGCCTTTCTCCAGCAGCTCCCGGAAGATTACATCAAAATCGTCGGTTGGAACAACGGACCGGGAAAGTACACGATCGCATTCAACCTGATGTACTTCGTGCAGCCGGGAAACGACTGGCGGCAGTTCGGCGATCTGTTCCGGCCTTATATGCAGTCGTTCTACTCCGTGGTGCAGCCGGAAGGCAAATATGTGTACTCTTCGCAGGAACACCGGTCTCAGAATTACCGAATCGACACAGACAAATTTGAGACCGCGAAAATGAACGAACTGCCCGGCGCGCCGGAATGGCAGTATGCCGGGAATAAGTGGTTCTACTGGGTCATTCTCCCCGCCGATAAGGTCTTCTCGTTTGAGATCGTAGACCGAAACGCGCTCATGGCACCGCCGACGACCGGCATGATGGTGTCCTTGACGCAGATACCGAACTACGAAGCGGCGCAGATGGAAGTCATCCTGAACCCGCTGACGAGCGTTCTGACCGGCAGTTTGGAGACTTACGACCCGAAAGGATCTTCCAACGCCGACCCGGTTCGCGTATCGGAAAAGACGAGACGGCTCTTCGAGGCGTATTGGTACCAGATGCTTCAGGCGACCAATACGTCCGGCATCGGATTGTATCTCGCGCCGGCGGATGATTTGAAGCTGCAGACGCTTTCGGACACGGTTTCCAACACGAATATCACGTCCACGGCGCTCAACGACCAGATCCTGAAAGCCGGTCTTACGGCGCTTATTCCTACGACGAACGACCCGAAGGTCGGCGTGGCACAGCTCTCCGCGCAGATCCAGGCGCGGTATCCGATGCTCATCTACTGGGCGATCGAGCGGATGATGAACTGGGTCTTTGAGCAGCAGCGGTTCAAATGCCCGTTCAAGTTCCGCATGTTCGGCGACATCTTCTCGCGGAAAGAAGAGATCGAGAGCGCCCGACAGGGGGCCACGCTCGGCATTCTTCCGGAAACGCTGAAATATGACGCGCTGATGGGGCACTCGCTGCTGGATGACATGGCGATCTCCGATTTCGTTTCGGAGAGCGGGATCCTTGATAAGCGCAAACCGCTTGTCACGTCCTACAGCGCCAAGCAGGACACGTCAGGGCTGCCGCCGCAGGCAAAAAAAGACCTGAACCCGGGCGGACGACCGGCGGAAGACGGCTCCATCAACGGGGAAGTCACGGAGAAAGTGAAAATCGACGCACGGCTCCTTGATGAGCTGAGGCGCGCTTTGGAGTGAGGTGAGCGAGATGCGAGAGTTCAGAGGGGCATACCGGAACGAACGGTATGCGGGGCTCTATGAGCCAATGCGCCGCGCTATGGCGGCAATGGGCAAGGCGATGTGGTGGTTTGCCGCGCTCAAAGAGCAGACGTGGTATCAGGGCTACGCCGGCGTTACGGCGGCCATCCACGCGCTGGAGCACAAACAGCCGGAGTACATCGACGAGCTGAAGGACATTATGGCAAAGCTGGGACTGCCGCTGAGCTACCCGCCCATTCCGGAGCTCGATATGGAGTATCCGGGGCTCTCCGGTACGTTCGACATGTGCATCGGTCTTCTCGATGAAGTAAATGATGCGCTGTCCGGCATCGTGGAAGTCTGCGATACGGTCAATTATGAGCCGCTGGCACGCTATGCCGAAAACGTACAGATGGAAAACTTTCAGGATCGGCAGTGGCTCGTAGAAGCAAACACCATGGCAGAAAACGGCGACGGCAGCACGACCTCTTACGACAGCTGGTTCGTGAACATCCTGAAAGCGCCGCAGAAGCAGTAAGCGGGAGGGAAAACCGCATGGCAAAAAATCGATACAAACCGAACGGCGACGACGGGAAGAACCTGAGCTTTTCCGGCAAGCTGAAAATCCTTGAGGCAGTAAACCGGAAACTGTTCCGCGTGGAAGTTTGGGCGCTGAACAACGAGGTCAACCGGAACGGTTGGAAATATATCAATCTTGATTCGCATCTGAGCGAATTTGAGGATATCCCGCTCCTGACGGCATATCTGCAGGACGGGACGATCGGAGACGGGCATAATTACGACACAAAAGTAGACCCCGCCACCGGAAAAGAATACGTTTCGTTCACCGCGCCGGACGCGGAACGGATCGTTGGATGGGTGCCGAAGAACGCGCCACGCCGCATTGAGCGGGACGGCGGCACCGACTGGGTAGTTGTTACGGGTTATCTGTGGGCATGGTACAGCAAGGAGCTTGTTGACAAGATCGCCGGACAGGGCGGCGGCCTTGACGTGTCTGTGGAGACCCTTGTGACGAAGGAACACCGCGAAAACGGTGTGGATGTCGAGGAAGAATATCTGATTCTCGGTATCACCATTCTCGGCAATGGAGTACGCCCCGCCGTGCCGGGCGCGAACATCCAAGCGCTTGCCGCAATGAGAGCGAGCAGCGAAAGACGGGAAATTCTGAAAGCTGCGTCGCTGGATGACGCCCCGCACGGAACCAATAAACCTGAGAAACAAGGAGTGAGAGTAAATATGCTTTCCAAAAAGCGTCTGGATGATCTGACGGCGAAGTTCAACGGCTTCACCTGCATCGGCGCTTCTGAGGATACCAAGGTGCTCGCACTGCTCAATGAGAGCGGCGACCCGCACCTTTATGTTTCCGAGGACAGCGACATGGGCAGTGTGATCCCCGAACGGATCCGTCAGGCGTCTGCCACCGTTACTTTCTCTGCCGGCGACGACAATGTGCAGACGGATTTTGAGTCTGCTCTGACCGTTGCCATGAGTCGCTGCAATGCGGCGGAGAAAGAGCTGAAAGAAACGAAAGAGCGGCTGGAAGCCGTGGAGAAGTCTCTTTCCACCGCCGTCAACCGCGAGAAGTCCCGCCGTCTGGAAGCGGCCAAGAGCGCTTGCAGCGACGAGCTTGCCCGCATCAACCAGAACCGTCCCGAGGACCGCCGCTTCAGCGATGAACTCTGCAAGGATCTCATGGAGAAGATCAACAACAACGAGTTCACCGAGACCGAAGATGCCGACGGCAACTGGACGGGTGACAAGGCGATCCGCGCCGCCGTCAAGGGCCTCTGCATGGACGAGCAGATGCGCATGGACGCGGAAGACCGCAAGGCTGACAAGACCTACTTCCAGTGGGGCATGAAGCCGAACAGCAAGACCGAGGAACCGCACACTATCGGCGAGAAGATGCGGGCCGGTATCTGACACGAGAAAAGGAGTGAATGAAAATGAGTTTCACGGCTAAAACCGCTTTTCAGCCCCGTATGTGGAACAACCGCCACAACGATCTTCAGAACGTTGCCGGTGAGTTCGGCGCCATGGTCAGCGAGACCTGGACGCCTGCCGACTGCAGCGCCGGTATGTTCTGCGTGAAGGGCGACCACCTGCCTCATGGCGGCTACAAAATGACCGTCGCCGCCAACGGCACTGGCGACATCTATATCTGCAATCCCGGCGACGTGCAGCGCGGCGTGATCGGCACGCAGCTTTATGCTGAGGGCATCAACACCCTCGGGCTTGGCGCTCCGGCCGGCCGCCTGGCGACCTACACCAAGGCTATCCCCGGCGAGACCTATGCCTTCGGCGACGGCAACTTCTCGACGGTGATGTCCGAGACCAACAAGTACGCGACCATTACCAACGGCCTGCTGGTCGGCACCAACGCCGCCCCCGCGGCCGGCAGCGGCATCTATTTCGAGCTGGACGCGGCTCTCGGCATTGACAAGTTCACCGAGGGCAACACGGTTCCTTTCAACCGTTACAACGTCCTTTGCCGCAACATTTGAGAGAGGGGGATAACGAGAAATGGAGTCTCTGAAACTTAATTCCGGTCTCGCCCTGCTGAACAGCAGCAAGGTGAGTTCTGACGCAAGAGAACAGCTTGTCATGGAAGGACAGGCGCTGGTTCTTGAATCCGTTGGTATGGCGAAGAACAAGGCCCTGTCCAAGGCGCAGCGCCCGACCGTCGATTTCGGCAGCTCTTTCAAGAGCGCGTCGGATTACGAGAAGTACGCCCGCAAGTGGACGGACGATGTTCTCCACTTCTGCGCCAAGAAGGTCAACGACTTCAACGGCACGCGCACCAACCGTGACGAGAAGGCGACCTTTACCGATCCGCGCCTTGCGGCCAACCCCATGTATCTGCAGCTCATGAGCTCCGTCATGAACGACGTGCTGTACACCACCACGCCCTACGTTGTCAACGAGCTCGTCGGCGATATGGTGAGCACCGTCACCACGCCCAAGGGCCAGACCTACACGGCGGGGATCACCTCCAACGCGGTGTTCCAGTGGCATGACACCACCTGGACCTCCCTGCGCTCCGTGCCGGAAGACCAGCTCTACCACAAGACCATCGCGCTGAACCCGACGCCGCGCGCTTGCCGCGGCCGCATCAACTACTACCAGATGGTCGGCAACGGCCTGAATATGGTGGACACGCTGGCGGCTCTCGCCGGCGGCTACGGCGCCATGATTATGCGCATCTTCACCGATGCCTTTACCAAGGCCGCCGCCGACACCACCTATGTTCCCGCGGCTCTGACCGCGACCGGCTACACCGATCAGAACTGGGCAAAGATCGTGCAGAACGTGGCGAAGGCCAACCGTGTCCGCCGCACCGACATCATCGGCTACGGCAACTTCCTTGCTCTGCGCAAGGTGCTGCCCGACAACGCCGGTCTTGCCAGCGCGATCATGATGCAGCTCGGCAACGAGTACTTCCGCAACGGCTACATCACGAGCCATGACGGCACGATGCTCTACGAGATCACCCCGACCTCCACGCCGAATACCATCAACACCACGATGGACGACGTATTCCCCAGCGACATGATCGTTCTTGCGGCCCGCGCTACGGAGCGCTACGCCCCGATGATCTGCTGCTTCGAGGAAGGCGGTCAGGGCATGCTCAATCTGACCCCGGGCGACGACGTGATCGCCACCGGCAACATCGAGGTCGAGCAGTTCGCTTCCCTCGATATCGCGCCGGCCTTTGCCTCCCGCATCGGCATCATCAGCTCTGTTGTCTGATTTCGGCAGCGAGGGGCGCAAGCCCGCCCCTCGCGTTCTTTAAAACGTCCAGAAGGAGGAATTTATGATGGGACGTACCCCTTTGACAGAGGCAGAAAAGAAAGCACGCGCTGAAGCGCGCAAAGCGGCTGAAACGGCCATTCCGGACGCCATCGCAGCATCCGAAGAGGAAATGCGCAAAGAGGCGGCTGCCGCGCAGCCTATCGTTCAGTTCGTTACGCCGCAGGCACAGATGGTGAAGATCCTGTATGTGGATACCTGCATCCCCGGCAACCAGATCCCCATTTTCAAAGGCAGATTTATCAACGGTTCCGGTCGTGTGTTCAGCGTGACGCTTGAAGAGTTCGAGGGCGAGTTTATGACGCCGTTCCACATGGACCTGCTGGAAAAGCGCAAGTTCATTGTTCTGGACGGTCTGACCGACGAGCAGAGAGCGCAGTACCACTGCGATTACGCCGAAGGCGAGGTCGTGCGCAACGAGGGCATGTTTGACTGGTTCTTCAGCCTGAGTGAGGCTGAGGCGGTCAACAAATTCCGTCAGCTTTGCCCGCAGCACCGCGAGCTTGTTGCCCGCCGCTTCCTTTCCGCATTCGAGAGCGGGGATAACCGTGTGGACAGAAGCCGCGTGGAAAAGCTGAACGAAGCCGCCAAAGAGCTTGACGGCAAGAAGCTCTTTGCTCCCATCATTCAGGAGCTCAACAGCCGGGCCGTGTGATCCTCGGAGACGGCGCGCCGCTCTCCGCACAAGTTGGAGGAATTGCTATGACGACAGACGCTCTCATTGTGGGAGTTCTCGGCGGCGCGGCCGGCGCTGCTTTCATAAACGGGCTCTTCCGTCTGGCAGAACAGCGAAGAAACCGTAAAGCACAGAAAGAAGATCGGGAAGAGGAAAAGCACGACGTAAATGCCGCGCAGAGCGAGGATATACGCAAGCTGCAGAAGGATATGGACGCACAGAAAGCCTCTCAGGCGAACATGATGGCGGCTCTCCGGGAAGTTCTCGGAGCCAAGATCAAGGAGCTGTGTCTCCTCTACGTCGAAGAGGGCAGTATTCTGAGCAGCGACTACGAAGATCTCAAGCGGATGCACAAGGTGTATCACGACGCGCTGAACGGCAACGGCTTTTTCGACGACCTTATGTATAAGGTCCGAAAACTTCCTTTGAAAATTCCACATTCAACGACAAAGGAGTGATTTTGACATGCAGGAAATTCTTGTTGAATCCGTTCTGCAGATCATTACGAAGCTCATCATTATGCTGCTGACCATTGCCGGTACATGGGCTGCGATGAAACTTTCCGAAACCCAGAAATTCAAGTCTCTGTCGGCCGCCGTGACCGAAGCCACCGAAATGGCTCAGCAGACGGTTTCCGCTCTGCAGCAGACGCTGGTTGACGGCTGGAAGGCCGCAGCACCGGATGGGAAGCTCACCGACGAGCAGATCGCACTTTTGAACCAGAAACTTCTGGAAATTACCAAGTCCAAGATGAGCGACGCCGCTATTAAACTGATTCTCGGCGCCAATAAGGACCTGAACGCGATCATCCAGGACGCCGGCGAAGCGTGGCTTCGCAAGATCAAGGGCGAGGAATGAATCATTACGGGAGGCAGTGCCATGGGAACCGCATGGGAAACAATCGAAACGCAGGCCATGACCTACATACAAAACGATATCTCGCTGGTTTGGGATATGCGCAACCGCCTCCCGGTCTTCTACAATCGTATGCTTTCGTATATGCGCGAGGCTATCCCGCTGTTCAACCGACCGGCGGAAATGGTCGTGCGGCTTGCGCAAAATACGCCGCCGGAGTTTACGGACGGCGTTTACACCGCAGAGGAAACCACCACCGGAACCACCGAAATCGATACCGGACTGACAGGGTATGACATCGTATCAGCCGGGGTCGTCTCCCAAGATGCTTACGGAGACCCGCAGTATAACCCGCTTCCTGTCACCTACGACAGCGCGACGGGCATTGTAACGATCGGGCAGGGCATTGCGGCGGGGACGAAAATCACGATGGATTTTTATAAATCCGGAAGTTTCCGCGACGAACTGAACGCAACGGAAATATCTATTCTTGCGTTCGCTGTTTATTTCGTCTGGGAACAGCGATTCGACAACGACGCGATCGAGCGAAAAAGCAAGATCCGCGACGGGTCTTTCACGACGATCAGCGAGGCGAGCCAGACGAACGCCAACTCCGGCCGCCAGCGGCTCGTTGCCGAACAGCTCTACGGGAAAATGCGCGAGTACGAAACCAACGTGGCGTATCTCAACACCGTAAAAAACTACAACCTGTGAGGAGGGCTTTACAGCATGGCAAATCTTGAGCGCATGGCAAAAAACGCCGCCATGCTGGGAAACGCCCCAAGCCCCGCCGCCGGTGCCGCATCCAGGTTCAACAAGGGGCTGAACCAGCAGTATTTCGGAACAGACACGACGGCTTATGCCGCCGCTTACGGCGCGCTTGCCTCCGACTGCTTTGACGCGGTGTGTCAGGGCCTTTCCGCACCGGACTGGTACGACTACACCCCTGTCCGCATCCGCTCCTCTGCCACTTCGCAGAGCAGCATGGGCGAGACGATGCCGGACGACTGGCACAGGGTATACATCATTGCTCCTTCGGGAATTGCGCACATCCCGCAGGGGGCTTACATGAAATACGGCGGGAATACATGGATCGTGTTCAAGCCGAAAAACATTGGCAACACCTACGCGCACGCCATTGTTCGCCGCTGCAACGCCGTTATCAACCGGCTGGATTACTACGGCAATATCGTCAGCGTGCCGATGAGCTTTGCCAAGATCAGCACGCTCGGCAACGCGAATCAGGTGACGGAAGACAGCATTATTGCCAAGAACTATATCGCCTGTATCTGCCAGAGAAACAAGGTCAGCAGCGAGTTCACCGAAAATACCCGGTTCGTGATGGGGAAGAGCGCCTATGCCATCCGTGGTCTGAACGATTTTACGAGAGAGTTTACGGATGATGCGGACAGCGTTCACCTTCTGACGTTCACCGTGGAGCGAAACGAGCCGCTGCCGCAGGACAGCATGGAAAAGCAGTGCGCGGACTACGGCTCGTTCTCGTGGAAGCCCGTGCTGACGGCCGCAGAGGAAATGCCCGTCGGAACGACGCAGACGGTTGCGGTGCAGAGCGTCCGAAACGGCGCTGTCGTCGTTTCTACGGACGAACATCCTATCCGGTATCTCTTCTACAGCAGCGACGAAAACGTGCTGACCGTGGACGACAGCGGCCTTGTGACGGCGGTGAGAGCCGGAAGCGCTGTTATTACGGTGTGTCTGGCGCAGAATCAGGAGATCAGCGCGGACGTGACCATTACCGCGGCAAAGAGTGGGAATGCGTTCACGGCGTTTACCACGCCGCCGCCGGCGACATTGCGGGCGTTCGATTCCGCTACATTTTCTGCCGCGTTCTTCCGGAACGGAGCGGCAACGGATGAGGCTGTGGAGATCGTCGTTTCCGGTGCGCCGGAAAGCGCTTACTCCATCGAGAGCGCCGGAGAAAACCTCTGGAAGATCACCGGGTATGCCGCGGCGTTCGACCCGCTGGTCATTACAGCAGTCTGCGGAGAATACAGCGTGACGGCTCAGACAGCGCTTACCACATGACCAACGGAGGATATCAGTTATGGACTGCAAATATGCCTATCTTGACCCGCCCAACGAACATATCTTATGCCGCAGGGAGACGCCGCCCGTGTTCGGCGATAAGGCAAGCTATTTCCACGCGCTCTGCTCCTGTCAGGAGTTCTGCCCGGCAAAGAACTGCCACAAGCTTTCTGCCGGATGGGTAGAGTGCATGAAGCGCAAAGAAAATCCCACCGCTCCGGCGGTGAAGACTGCGGTCAAACGCAAAAGCGGAAGCCGCAAGTAAAAAAGACCAGCCGAAAAGGAGTGTTATGCATGGCTGTCATCACGATTACCGAAGCGGATCTTGCGAAAGCGAGCACCTATATTCCCATAGAGGCAAAGGACCGCATCGCCCGCATCGTTGCCGCGTTCTGCGTTGAACCGGCGGATGGGGAAAACGGCGCGCCCATATATCGAGAGAACCGTAAACTCCGGCAGATGTTCCTCATGGGCATTCTGGCGGAAATGTATCTGCACCGAGATTACCGGATTCAGCGGGTAAAGCTCGGAGAGAGCGGCGAAGAGCAGGATGTGAGACTGCTCATGCAGCTTTCGGAGTATGACGATTGGGCTGGATCTCACGTCATCAATCAGCTGGAACGCTTGAAAAAGGACAAAACAAAGAAGGTTTCCAACACGGTATATGATCTTCTTTATGACTATAAAGCCTTTGAAGGCATGATCTTCGGCGCTATCCGCGATGAGCTGGAAGCGCGGAACGATGCGCTGCATCGTGCGGCGGCGGTTCTCTGCGAGATCACGCCGGACATGATAAAAACTGCGGTCGGCGAGATCCGCGAAGCCGCGAAGAACGGCGGGGATGCCCATGAAGCAGAATGACTGGGTGAACGTTCAACCGACGACGGACTCCCCGTACTACCCGTTTTGGAAGGTCTTGGCGTCAAACTCCATGGCGGGAGCGGAAACGCTGCCATACCTTCTGTCGCGGTACCTCATGGACATGGAGAGCCCCGGCTACACGCCGCCGAGCGATAACCGCTACCCGCGGGCTCGGCTGAAGAAGCTGCTCTACTGGGACGGCGAAAGGCCGCTCTCCCAGCCGCTTCCCACGGGAGAGCAGATACGCACGATACTGTTCGACCCGGAGCTTCCGGCCAATCCGCCGGATGAAAAGCGCGGCTACCGCGTGTTTGCGCAGGATCTTACGCGCCAGTCGCAGTACAACGCGCAGTCCATCCTTCGCATTGCGCTGGGAGAGATCACGACGATACGGGACCGGAACCGCGCGGTGTACCGACAGACGGTTATATACACCATCATGACCAACTACGCGCAGGAAGCGAATCTCGGAACGCCGGGGAACTCCCGCTCCTATGCGATGCTTCAGGCCATTATGGAGGCGACGGAGGGAGTCAACGTCGGCGGCGTTGGACCGCTGTTCATGAGCCGCGTGACCAAGGTGGACGATGAACGCGCCAATCTCGGTTACAAGCTCTACCAGTATGTGGACTGGTACGGAACGGACGAACACCCGACGTTCGCCGAATGACAATGTTATGGACGATGCAAAGGAGTTTTTATGAGCATCGAAGATAAATACGCGGAAGCCATACGAGAGAATCGACCGGTGGAATATGCGGGGCTGGAGTTCTGGCCGCTGACGGTGCGCGATTATGCCCTGTACCATAATGCGCGGATCGCCTTTGAGCTGATGCAAAGCTCCCTGCCGCCGAAGCTGGCGCGGCTTTCGTGGTGCGCGTGCCTGTACGAACTGGATAAAACCGCGCAGGAGCAGAACATAGCCGGAAATTTCTTCTATTTGGCTATGGCAGTGCTTGTAAAAGCGCTGCGGCTCGAGACGTTTTCCGACCGAAGGACCGGGGAAGCGATGCTGCCCATCCAGTTTCAGACGCGGAACGGCGTGCTTGACGCGATTTTCATCCAGGGCGAGTTTTGCCTCAGCATGCCGCAGATGGACGAGGTGCGGCGCATTATTGCGGCACAGAACTGCTATGAGATACCGGATGAGAATTATAACCCGGAGCTCGTTGCCGCGCTGCAGTATACTGCCGCGCAGCAGGAAAGCGATCTTGTGCTGGACTTTGACGCGCTCGTCTATTCCGTGGCGATCAACGCGCACACCGATCCGGCCTCCGTGTGGGGCTGGACGATCCGAGACTTTCAGAAAACGCAGGAGGCCATCGACCGAACGCTTGGATATCAGGTCTATACCACGGCTTCCATGTCCGGCTTCGTGACCTTTCCCAAGGGCAATCCCTTCCCAACGTGGAAATACGCCCGCAAGGTCAGTCTGCCGGGCGCCATGAAGACCATCGACGATCTCGACGCGGGAGCTAAAGGGCTTCTTGCTGACACTACAAAGGAGTGACTTTCGATTATGAACTACACGTTTAAGCCCGACTATATGTTCACCAAGGGCATTGTGTATGCGGAGTTCTTTGACCCCGCTACCGACAACCTCGTTGGCTTTTCCAAGTACGTCACCGATTTCGGCCTGAACGGCAGCATGAATAGCGGCGACGTGGAAGGCGGCCCCGGAAACATGCTCGTCATGTGCATCCCTGACACGGCCCGCCTTGCTATTACGGCGAAGACGGCGGACAGCGCGCTCAACAACATGGCGATCACCATCGGCAGCGACCTTGCTGCCAACGGCGTTGTGGAGACCAGCACCGTTGTTACCGCAACGGGCGCCAATCTGACCATCAACAACGCGGTGGCTCCGCTCGGCGGTTCCAACGGCGCGGTTGCCTACGTTCTGACGAGCTCCGGCTCGGACAAGGCGACGGTCGAGCAGAACAGCGGCACGGCGTATCCCGTGTCCTCCGCCGGCGTTATCACCGGCTTCACGGCAGTCAGCGGCAACAGCTACTGTGTGAAGTACTTCGTGCAGAACTCCAGCGCTCTGCAGCTCGGCATCCCGGCGCTCTTCCAGCCGAAGGTCGTGCGCGCGCACTTCGCCGTCAACTGCTACGCGAAGAAGACCGGTTCGGATGTTATGGCGTCGAGTCTCTACAAGATCCGCCATTACTACATCCCGTACTACTTCTTCACCAACGGCATGCAGGACAGCGTTGGACAGACCTCTACCGGCAGCGTTGACCTCTCCGGCAACTGCCTGACCTATGAGGAGGCCGTCGGAGCCGGTCTGTGCGACAACTCCGGTTCTCAGTCCTACGGTTTCATCGTGGACGAGTTCATCGGCAGCGACACGAGCACCTATGGTGTGGACGGCATCTACTTCATCGGCCTCGGCTCCGGCGCGTCTGTCGCCCACGGCGAGACGATCACCCTGCCGGTGAAGTATTCGGTCGGCGGCATCCTTGCCAATATCTCCGATATGAGCAAGGTCACGTTCGCGTCCGCGGCGGCGGCCACGGCCAAGTTCAACGATGCGCACAGCAATGTGCTGTCCGGCGTTGCGGCCGGCAACACCACCGTTACCGTGAGCGTTACCAATACACTCACCAACGAGACCTATACGGACACGATCCCCGTGACCGTTACCTAAGCATGATAAAGCCCCGATCCGGCATCGGGTCGGGGCTTTCCCCCTGCTTCGCTGAAAGCGCGTGAAATATCACGCTTTTTCCGGGAACCAGGAGTGATTTTCATGAGCGTACTGGACCAGTATTACACCATCCGCTCGCGCATAGAAAGCGCCGTAGCCTCCGCGCAGTCCGAACTGGCGGCGGGGCTGAAAGCGGCTATACGGAGATCGGCGGACGAGCGGGTATACAGCTATGAGGCGTCGCCGTGGGCGATGGAGCGTCGCCGGTATCAGCTCGGCGCAGACCATAATCTGGCTGCCGTTATCAGCGACGACAGCGTGGAGATCACCAACGAGACGACGCTGCAGACCAACGGAAGCGAGCCGGAAACGCCGTGGGTCGAATCCGGCTACCGTCAGGGCGACGCCGGGCCGCGCCCGTTCATGGAAGAAGCGCTGCGGGATTTTGTGGATTCCAGCGAGGCGGAGGCCATCGTAGTATCGGCGCTGTTGGCAGCGGGGTTTGAAGTCGAAGTGGGTTAACTATTCTTCTTTCTTGCTTCTTCGCGCTTCCGGGCGGCTTCCTGCCGAAATTTTTCAGCCCCTTCATATATCCAAGGACTTTTCTCGCGCAGTTCGCGTTTCCGCTGCTCCAATGCCGCGAGCTCGCGCTCTCGTTTTTTGCCGGCCTCTTTTATGGCACGCATTTTTTCGGGCGAAATTGCGGCGGTTCCTTTTACGGAGCTGCTGTTGTCCATGAGAGCAAAAGAGAACGATTCGTCCTCTGAAAAACCGAGGTCCTTATATACGGATGCGTCCAGGGAAAGTTTAAGTGCTTTCAACCAAGAGGATTTGAAACTCATATCGCACACTTCCTTTCTACCATATATGCCAAGCAAACGGTCAGATTGCAACCATTTCAATAAATAAATTTTATCACCCTTTTCGATAAAGCTCAAGTACAGGCGACAGAAATGCGCGGCAATATGCAAAAAGCTCCCGCCCTTAAGGGCAGGAGCTTTCTGGCAGCGGGAGAAGGATTCGAACCCTCACATACGGAGTCAGAGTACGAAAATAGAATCGCTTAAAACGCTGTTAAATCAGTGACTTTATTACCGTTGCCGACCTATTTATCACAGTAATTAACACTTCCTGCGCCATTTAGCAACGCAAGCGCAGCGATGGCGTCATCTACGGTTGCGTCAGTATACACATTGGCAGTGATGGAAATATCGCTATGGCCCATTAGCGCTTTGGCCACGTTGATTGGGACACCGGAACGCTGCAGGTCTGTACCGTAGGTATGTCTCAAACAATACAGCACCAGATCAGGAGCAATCTTGTGGCCGTTTTTGGGGTTCCCGTTTTCGTCTGGGTACAACGGTTTCCCTTCTTCGTCGAGGTCTTTCGGATCGTAGATATGCCCGTGCGCCGTCATTTCTGCGCCCATGGCTATGTCCATTTGCCGAGCAAAACTGCGCCAGTTGTTCGTCATAACCGTCTGCGTCATCATAGACTTCCCGTCTTCTTGCGTGAAAACAAAATCATCAGCTTTTTTTTCGCTTATATGCCGCTCCAGATCGGTATAAATGTCTTCCGGTATAGGGACATAACGATCACCCGCTTCGCTTTTTGGAGTAGATATCACGGCGGTTCCGGATTCGACAGCCTCGCAGACATGTATGATGTGTTTTCTCATATCCAAATGACGCACACGCAACGCTGCGCTCTCGCCGGGGCGCAGACCCGTGCGCATGAGAAAACGGATCCATAGGCTACAGCGGTGCGTCTTCGCCACTTGCATAAGAACGGCGCGCTCCTCGGCGGTAAGCGAGCGGCGCTTTTTGTCGGTAGCAGACGCTGGAATGGTGAGCTTGATGGTCGGGTCAAATGGGATTATTCGGGAAAATGCGGCCTGTGAGAACATGGCGCGCAAGATCATTCGCACTTTTTTCGCGTGGGACTCGGACATTTCCGCCTGCTGATTCAGCACGCCTTGCAGCATGGTGTCTGTAACGCTGCGCAGTTTTTTTCCGCGAAGCGCCGGGATAATATATCCGTTGATCTTGTCCTCATACATCTCATAGCTTTTTTGCGTCATGGTGCCTTTTTTCTTCGGCTGTCCAGGTTTGCGGACTTTGGGTTTAACGTAGGTGGTCAGCCATGTATCGGCCCAATCCTCGATCGTGCAGTTTGCACCTTTCGTTAATTCCGCTCGCCGAACGGCTTCTTTCTTTGCTGCGAGCTTTTCAAGTGCTTCTTTTTCTGTTTGACCGTAAACGAAATATCGCTTTCCGTCAGACATAAATGATTTTCGGATATACTTGTATTCTTTTGAACCGCTCTTAGGCATGGTTGGTTCCTTTCAGAGGTCTTGGCCTTTGCTTTCTTCCTTTTTCCAGTGTGCGCGGCTGCCGAGATTGGCTATGATGGCGACAATGCATATTACGGCGGCTATCACGATCAGCAGAACGCCTGCTGTGGACATCGGTGTCCACTCGCCGCGGAAGAAGCCAATATGATGGTTATTCATGTCCATTACGGTATTTCGGATAAGCAGTATCAGAGAAAGGATGGATATAACGGCAATATAAAGGTTTTTCTTTTCAACCGCTTTGCGGAGAAATACGTTGTTTCTTTCCAAATATTTGTTCTTTAGCTGCAACAACTCGATCTTGTGAGCAGCCTGGTCGGTTTCCGAACCGGTCGGAGACTCTTTGGAAATGTCGAAAAAACTGTCGGCAGACATACCGAACAACTTACATAGGACGATAAAATAAACTGTGCTGGAGTTGCTGCTTTTCAATCCGAGGAATCGCTCGGCGGTGGATTTCGGAATACCCGTCTGATCGACAATTTTCTGGTAAGATAAACTTCGCCTGTCTTTTTCGTCTGCCATAATCTTTTGGGCGACTTCCAACTGCTCCTGTGTCTGGCAAACGAGATTTTCTAATTCTTCCATGAATCCTCTACCTCGTAGCATTATTTCTGCGATTTGAACCCGTTTTTGGGAATTAACCGAACAGCTTCTTCACATTGGGGCGGAAAAGCTGTGTTTTGGGGTTGGACAAATCGCACGAGCATCTGCTACGCTTAATACGCAGCAGACAACAGGGCTTTTACGTTGACTCTGCTGGCGCCGCCGCCGGTGACGCGGCGGCGGGACCTTTTCAAAAAACTATTGCCACGGCAAAATTCGCCTGATAAGATACTAAGTACGGAATATCGGACTCCGGATACTATATGATGATATTATCAAGACATAAAGGAGGCTTCCCCTTGGACTACGATCAGGTTATCCTGCGCCTTTTCCATCAGCTTGACGAAGAACAGAAAGAGATCTTCATTTCCGCCATTAAAAAGGCCGCTGCGAAAGATCCGAAATATCAGGCGCTGATGCGCTTCAACGAGAACCGTTCTTTGCCTCCTCTTGGCGCTGCATCTGCTGAAGCAGCGGGATCAGAGCCGCTTTCGTCTCATCCGTGATATTTCCCAGTATCTCCATAATAATACGATCATACTTACTGCCCTCGCCGGCTTCGGCGGGGGCTTTTTCATCGGTTTCCCCCTTCAGGTATTCCGGTGAAGTGCCAAGAATTTTCGCTACAATTTGTATTTGTTTCTCGTTAGGAGAAGACTTCCCGGCCTTCCAATCATGGCAGATGGACGCGGTGCGGTCGAGCTTTTGGGCAATAAAGGATTTAGACACGCCTTTTTCTTCGCGCAATGCCTCGAATCTGTTGAAATCGAACAATTCATTCATCTCCTTTCGGTCAATACGCTAAAATCCAAAAAGTTGCGGATTTCATATTGACTATCTAAAAGATTTTAGATATAATCCACTTGTACTCGAAAGAGAGAAAACCCTTGAGAACAAAGAAGATTTTCTATTTGCATCGTATCTCACAGGGATTTTTTTGTCAAGGAAAATCTTAATTATGTATGGAGGATTCCATGATGGATCTGAGAGAACGCCGGGAAAAAATCGGCATCAGCATATCGAACGTCTCTCGCATTTGCGGTTTTCCGCCGTCTGCGTTGACAGCTTACGAAAAAGGGCTTTACGGCCCGCGCCCGGAGCGGGCTGCTGCTATGGCACTGCTGTACGGCTGCTCCGTGGAGGATCTGTATTACAGCGTTGAAGAGAGCCGACGAGCCGCCGTTAAGAAAGAAAACGATCTTCAATGCATTCTTCGGCTGCTTCCGAAAGCGAGCGACGATACGAAAAAGCAGGTCCGCTTGCTTCTGGAAAACGCCTGAGCCGCACGCTGGGAGGTGCTTTTATGCCGCGACTGAAACGCACCGTTTATGCCAACTCACCGCAGGAGGTGGTCTTGGCGAACGATCTTGCGAAACGTTACAAAACGAGATACCTGTCGATCCCACAGATCCAGGCGGAGCTCGGCGTCAGCTATGGCACTGCCAAAAAGTGGCTTGCCGACGTGACCTTTTATCAGATATGCGGCGGCCGGAAGTTCAGCGTCGAAGACGTGGCTAAGCATCTGGCGGAAGCCCAGCGGATAGGCGGATAAGATGAACACTTACGAATTGGCGGAATTGACGGCAAAAGCGGCGGCTCTCGCTATTCTGAAAGCAACGTATGTTCATGTCCCAGTGCTTCGCAGACATGCCCCGAACGGTGGCTTCGCCATCCAATATGCAGACGAAGACAAGCCGGATTATATCGACTTCTGCCTTCACCACTGCCCCTATGCGAGCACCGAATGCTGCAACTGCCTCGCTACCGCCGGAAAAGCGAAGCCGGGACGGCCGAGAAAGACGGAATACATATGACTCGAAAAGACTGCTCTTTTTGCCGCTGCCGGGCATGCAATAACCACCGACAGCAGAAATGCACGGCCTGTGCATCCGATCCATGCTCCGCCTGCTATCGCGGTTCGATGAAAGACAGCGATAAAGTACGAAACTGCCAATCATTCATTCGTTCGTGGGTGGACAAGAAATACTTCAACCAAGATCGCCTCTGAGTTACGGCAGGGCTTTTTACCTTTCACCTGCCGGCTCTTTTGTATACCTCCTGAACTGCTGAGGTTAAAACCGCTATACAGCCAGCCGCATGGTTTCACGTCCTTTTGGTGCGGGTCCTTCTCCCTTTTTGCTATAAGCTGCAGCCCGTAAGAAGCAGCTCGCTTCGGCGCTCCGGTCTGGAATGGCGGCAGGGCACCAATATCCTCCGATAGTTTAACAGTAAAACGCCGTTCGAGCGGGCGGGATGTTCTTTGTCGCGTTACGCAAAAGGCGAGACAGAACGGAAGATGCGGGTGCAAATCCCGTAAGGAGGAGACTGTAACAGAATAATCGGAGGAAGCATGCTTCAGTATTTGCATTTTGAAGATCGTGAGACCTGGCTTGCCGGCCGCGTTGGACTTGGCGCTTCGGACGCCGCCGCTGTGTGCGGTCTGAGCAAGTGGCAGACACCGCTCGGCCTTTGGGAGATAAAAACCGGCCGAAAAAAAGCTAAAGATTTATCCGGCAACGCAGCAGTTTCCTTTGGCGTCCGCGCAGAGCCCCATTTGCGCGGGCTTTTTTTAGCGGAACACCCGGAATACCGGTTGGAATATCACCCGTTCGACATTCTGTATCAGGAGGAGCGCCCGTGGCTTACGGCCACGCTGGACGGCGAGCTGATTACCGAAACCGGCGAACACGGCGTTTTGGAAATCAAAACTGCGCAGTGCAGTTCCAAAGAGGATTGGGCGGAATGGCGCGACAGGATCCCGACGCACTATTACACGCAGATTTGCCACCAGTTCCTTGCCACGGGATATTCTTTCGCGTTCCTTTTCGCGCTTCTGACAGGGCTGGACGGCTCTTCCTCGCTGCGCACCTATTATTTCACGGCAGAAAGCTGCGCCGACGATATGGCGTGGCTTCTGGATAAAGAAGAAGCATTCTGGAAACGGGTACAGGCGGGGACGATGCCCCCGGCTGTGCTGAAAATATGATTGGGGGTATTTGCCATTAACATCGCAGGCCAGTTCAAAAAGAAGAACGGTTTCGGAGGCAAGGAGTATTACTACCGCACGGACCTGCCCGTGCGCGTCGGCTCCTTGGTTGCAATTCCGACGCCGCGCGGAAATTCACCGCTTCTCGTAACGAGAACGGACGTTCCCGCATTGGAGATCGATCCGGAATATCTCCATTGTCTCACAGAGGTCACGGAGTTTTATCCGATGGCCGAAGCGGACATGGACGCGCTGTTTTGACGGAGGCGCACTATGGCTGACATGATCGAATACGGCGTCACAAACGACGCGCTGACTGTTGCGAGCGAGCTGCATATCTGCACCAACTTCGCAGAGGTCAAAGAGTGGCTTACGCAGGAGCTTGCGCCCTACGAGAGCATGATCGTCACTGAGGAAAGCATCGCCTCGGCCAAAACGCTCCGGGCAAACATCCGCAAAGTTGCGGACAGTATAAACCAGCAGAAGATCAGCGTGAAGAAGGCGTGGCTTGCGCCATTCACGACCTTTGAGGGCGAGAGCAAAGAGCTCTACGACCTTTGCCAGAAGAGCGTCACAAATCTGGACGTTCAGATAAAGAACATGGAAAACGCCAAGCGCGAGGAAAAACTCGCCCGGCTGAAAACCGTGTTCGACGAGAACGCCGTCGGCATCACGGATTATGTGACTTGGGATAGCATCGCATCCCCCAAATGGGGCAATGCGTCCGCAAGCGAAAAGGCGGCGGTCGAAGAGATCACCACCATTCTCCGGCAGGTGCGCGAGGATCTGGATACGATCCGGTCTCTGAACAGCGAATGGGAAGAGGCGCTTCTTGATGAATATGCCACTACGCATAACGTCCGTGATGCCATCCAGAAGGAAAACGCGCTGAAAGCCCGCAAAGCCGCCGAAGAGGCACGCAAGGCGGCGGCAATACAGGAACACTTCGACGAGCCAAAAGTCGTTCAGGATGAGCCAGACGCACCTGTGGAGCCGCCTGCCGCTTTTGCGCCGCCTCCCGTCGTTCCCGTCGGATACGAGGAGCCGCCGAAGCCGAAGCTCTATCATTTGGAGTTCGCCGTCGATGTGACGATGGAACAGGCGCACGCGCTCAAGGCGTTTTTCACACAGAACCATATCGAATACCGAAAAATTTAAGGAGGATATTCCATGAAAACCGCAACTCCCGCAAATCGCCCTGCGCCTACCCGGCAGGGGCTTGCACCGCAGACTGCCGCAGCCGCGCCTCTTGTGACGTACAAGGACATCAACGGCAACGAGCTTCAGCTCTCCACCGACATCATAAAGCAGTATCTGTGCCCCAGCGGCAGCCTGACGGACGCAGAAGCGTACATGTTCCTGTCTCTCTGCCGCTATCAGGGTCTCAATCCGTTCCTGCGCGAGGTGTACGCATGTAAATACGGCAGCGGACCTGCCACCATGATCGTCGGCAAGGAGACGTTTACCAAGCGAGCGCAGAAGAACCCGAAGTACAAAGGCTCTAAGGCCGGCGTTGTTGTTTTGACAAAGGACGGAAAACTCGAAAACCGTGTCGGCGAGATCGTCCTTCCCGACGAAGAGCTTGTCGGCGGCTGGGCGGATGTGTATGTGGATGGTTATGTTTCGCCTATTACGGCCACGGTCAACTTTACGGAGCGCTGCCAGTATAAAGACGGGAAGCCGGCGAGCAAGTGGGCGACGAGCCCCGGCCTTATGATCCGCAAGTGCGCCCTGGTTGCGGCTCTGCGCGAGGCGTTCCCTGCCGAGCTGGGCGGCATGTACTCTGCGGAAGAGCAGGGCTACGAGGAAGTGGCAGCTACCACAACGCCGATCGACGCTTCCAAGGTTCTTGACGTTGACCCTGACACCGGAGAGATCACCGGCGGCGCTCAGGACGACGTAGAAGCGAGCTTTTTCGCGCAGGAGGGATAATCTATGACACCCATCGTAAAAGGCACTACAGCGGTCTTCTGGGGCCGTGTGTCGGGCAAGGACGCAACTTACAAAGAGCTGGGCAACAATCGCCGTGTTGCCAACTTCTCTCTGCAGTACGACTCGCTGCCGGGCGAAGACGGCGGACGCCGAAAGGGCGTTTACATCAACTGCTCGGCATGGGGTGAAGTTGCCGATTTCGCGCAGAATCTGGAGCGCGGAGACACGGTTCTCTGCGCGGGCTATCTCGTCAAAGACGAGTACCGCAGCCACAAAGAGAACGCCGATATCTACCAGCTCACCTGCGATTTCATTTCCGTAATGCACTGACGCGCATGGGTGGAAGAGAGCGCCCTCTTTCAGGGCGCTTCTTCGCCAAAAAGTTTTAACAGCGGTTGCAAAACGCGCCGCTGCTTGCCATATAGGGTATAAAGCAGCTGCTCCACCCCACAGACAGAAAGGTGTGTTTTGATTGCAAGATGTAATCAACGGGTTTAGCCACGAAAAAATTCTCGCGGTTCACGCAATGGTTCCCAAAGGCGATACTTTCGAGGAAATCTTTTTGGACGGCATCGATTTATATTTTGTCCAATGGATTATCAAGTATCGAAGACTCCTGACGACAAAGGACATCGGCGGAAAGAACTATTTTTTGGTGGACTATGCGAGATTGGAGGACGATTTGAAGTTCCTCCGGCTAAAGCGGCGGGCATTGAATTACAGGTTCGCAAAACTTTGCGAGCTTGGTCTGCTTGACAGAGCCGAAAGAAGTGCCGGAATGGCCGCGGCGTTCATAGAGACTGACGAATTTTTTGCATTATATAGTTCGCCTTCTGCTGATCCTCCTGTAAAAACGGATGATTACATCTTGGAATCACACATCCACCAGGCGTCCATGGGCGAAATCAGCGAACCGGAAGCTCGCAAGAAATTGCGAGGGTCTGCAAGAAATTGCGAGGGTCTGCAAGAAATTGCGAGGTTTAGCGATAAACCGCGCAAAAATATGCGAGGTCGTGCCGATGGCGGTGCTTCGCATAATATCTGCACCAACTCAGTTAGAACCCTTGAACCGAGCAATAACAACCAACCAGGTAAGTCTCAAGAGATAACTTCCATCCTGAGACCTACCGATAACAACCAACTCAGTATTTCTCAAGAACTTAGTGATACATACCCCGTAGAAAAAGACCTAAAAGAAAATATCCCCTACGGGGATATAAAAGAAAAGGGGAAAAAGAGAGCCCCCAAGGGCACGGAAATGTTCCCTATTTTGCTCCCCATTCTCAACGAATCCACCCTCGCATCGCCTTTGAAAGAGGCTCTGCGCGGCTGGCTCGAATACAAGGCGGAACGGAAAGAGAAATACGTCCCCACCGGCTTCAAGTCTTTGCTGACACAGGCAAAGAAAAACGCCGAGAAGTACGGCGACGATGCGGTCATAGACCTTATCGACGAATGCAAGGCAAACAACTACCAGGGCATCATCTGGGATAAGCTCGCCAAACTTCCCGCTAAGGCGCAGCAGCCGAAGCTGGAAGCCGAACACGCATCCGTTAAACGCCCTGACCCGGAGATCGCGTGGAGGAAGTCCAAGTTTGCTCCGCAGGACTACAGCGCCGGTTTGCGCAGCCTGTCTACCAGCGAGCTTCGGGAGCACCCGAAAAACAGCGGAAAGTATGTCCCTTACTGGATGATTCCGGGATACATGCAGGAATACCCTGCCGGGAGCGGCAAATACGTTCCCTACTACGAATTGCCAGGGTACGACCCAGAGCACGATGAAAATCACTGGTGGTGAACGACATGACAATGAACGATGCGGTTCTCGCTGAGGAATCTCTGTTCGGCTGTATTTTGGTCAGCCCTGCCGAGACGGTCGGGACGGCGAGGGATATCCTGCAAGCCGGGGACATAGCGCAGGAGCATATCCGGGCGGCGTATTCTGCCGCCTGCGCCCTTCTCGACGAAAAGGCCGCCGTAGACGCCGTGACGATCCAGGAGCGAGCCAGAGCGGACGGCACGGAGATCTCGTCGGAGACGATGCGAGCGGCGATGCGGCTGTACGTCACAACGGCGAACGTTGCCAAGCTTGCGGAGATCATCCACTCACGGGCGATGGAGCGCGCGTCCGAAGTGATCGGCGGCAAGATGATGAGCGGAACACTTGCGCCGACGGATGCCATTGCCGAGCTACAGCAGCTGGTTGCCGGGCAGCGGCGGATGCTTCCGACACCGGCTGAGGACGCGACCGGCTTCCTGCAGTTGATCTCCGACGTAGCGGAAGGAAAGAAGTCTCTCTTTTCACCCACCGGTCTTGCCAGGCTCGATGCGATCCTCGGCGGCGGCTTGGTTGAATCCGGCGTTATCACGCTGGCGGCGCGTCCCGGTGTAGGCAAGACGGTCGTAGGGTTTGCCATTGCGGATACCGTTGCCGCTACCGGAAAAAAAGTCGTCTACGAAAGTCTTGAAATGAGCCGAAACCAGCTTTGGGCTCGCCGTGTTGCACGAATGACAGGGCTGAACTACGGAGACATCATGCGCGGGATCTCCACGACGCAAAAGCAGTACTGGACGGATATCACGCGGGCCATGACTGTTCTGCAGCAAAGAAATCTCGTCATAAACGACCGCCCGGCGTCGATGGATGACATCGAAGCTCACGTCCGCTCCATGGGGGATGTGGGGCTTCTTGTCATAGACCACATGGGGCTTATCCGCCCAAGCATATCCGGGTCTCTGTACGAGCAAACGACGGAAACGTCACACCGGCTGAAACGGCTGGCGCAATCCCTGCAGATCCCTATCCTGTCGCTTTGCCAGCTCAACCGGCAAAATGAGAATCGGCAGGACAAAAAACCGAACCTTTCCGATTTGCGCAACTCCGGCGCCATCGAAGAGGACAGCGATGCCGTGATATTTCTGCACCGGCCGGCGCTTTACTGGGAACCCGACAGAAGACCGCAGCCTTGGGAGAGTCAGGAAATGGAGTTTATCGTGGCCAAAAACCGCCACGGCATGGTGGGGTCTATTTCCATGGACTTTGTGGGGTGGAACGCACGGATTCTGGACAGATCAGACGGCGGCGGATTTTCGGAGGCGCATGAACCTACGCCGTTTGAGCAGGTAGCAGAATGAGCAGCCTTTCCTTCGAGACTCCGGAAGATATGCCGCGCGGCATGAAAGCGCTGTACGAAGCGAAAATGGCGAAGGAACGGACAAAGCAGACGGCGGCTGCTTCTCCCGAACCAAAGCCAAAAATTAAAGGCGGGAAATACCACGCCGAGAAGTGCGCGATCGGCGAGATGAAGTTTGACAGCAAGAAAGAAGCACGCCGTTGGGCGGAACTCTACGCCATGGAGCAGCGCGGCGAAATCTCCGATCTGCGGACGCAGGTGAAGTTTGTCCTTGTTCCAACCCAACGCGAGCCGGATGTGATCGGGCCAAAGGGCGGAATTACGCTCGGTAAGGTGCTCGAAAAAGAAGCGGCTTACATAGCGGACTTCGTTTACACGGAAAACGGCGTGGAGATCGTCGAGGACTCTAAGGGCTTTCGCACCGATGTGTACCGGCTGAAACGCAAGCTCATGCGGTATTTTTACGGGATTACCATCCGTGAGACATAAACCGCCCGAAAAAAAGAAAAAATTTATAAATCGCGGCAGCTTTTTGTTTATAAAACAGGGGCTGCCGCATATTACTTTCATGAGCGAAAAACGAAAGGGGAGAAGCGTGTGCAAACGGCGAACACGGCGAGGTGCGCGATATGCGGAGAAGAGTTCGCTCCGACGCAGACAATGCCGGAAAGAATCCGGCCGGATACGCCGCTCCCGTTCTGTGAGCGATGCCAACAGAAAATCTACTCGTATCTGGTCGCCCTGCCGGGCGTCGGGTACAAGATGGCTGTTTTCCTCGCCTGTTTGTTTTTCAACGTTCCCTACTTGCCGGAGGTAGCGGCGGACGCAGGGAAATTTGCCAAGGGAAGATGCGGGACGTGGCGAGGGTATTTGCTGGCGCTTCGCGCATGGCAGCGCGCCGGGCACATGGAAGCCGCAGCTGCGGACGGCATAACGGACATTCGGAAAGCCTTTGACGGCGAAAAGATGACGCTTCAGGTTTCCGATGACATGCTTTCTGCCGAAGATTACCGCTCCTTGGAACGCCAGCGGAAAGACCGCTGGGGGGACGGGCCGACCGAAGAGCCCTATACACAAGCCGATTACGAGGCTATGGACAAAAACTATGATGCGCTGACGGCAGACCGAGCCTATGTATCGGAGCAGGCGGAGGCGGCTATCGTCCGCATTTGCAAGTGGACGCTGGTGCAGGAACGCTGCTTTGACAAGCAGGACTACGACAGCGCCAAAAAGATCGGCGATCTCATCAAGGCGGAAAAAGAGGGCGAACAGCTTCGGAAAAAAGACGAGCTTCCGCAGGACCGCGTGAGACTGGACGACATTGTGCAGGCTGTTGAGAGAGCCGGGCTTCACATCATGGATTACGACGAGCTTTGCAAAGAGCTTGCCACAAAGACATTTCACGCGCCGTATCCCTATTGGCGCGATGCCGCCGACCAGATGCTTCTTGCCATCCGAAACTGCACCGCATGGAATGAGGGGCAGGAAGAGGTTGACCGTCTGCCGGATGCCTATGCTATCGAGGATCCGCTGGGCGAGTTCGCCGCGGAAAACGACGAAAAGGGGCAGCAAATATACCGAGAGCTCGGCATCGTGCCTCTGGATATGCCGCAAAAGGATAACATCTGATGTCCAGACAGGATTACACACAAAGCCGACGCGCCGGAGGATTTGTTCGGAAGCCTACGCGCGCTGGCGTTGATTACTCACAGTTCGCAACCAAAGAGTGGGCGCTTCTGATTTCGTTTTTTCGCTGGTATCCCGACATCATGGAGGATATTTGCGTTTCCGACAGACCGGATTACACAAATTCGCTTATGGGGCGAGTTACCAAGCGCTATATGGCGCGCTATACCGAGACTTTCACTTATGCGAGCCGAGGCTACGGAAAAACCTCCTGCATTATCTCTGACAAATGCAACAAGGGCATTCTGTGGCCGGGAGAGATCACCGGATACTACGCTCCGGTAAGCGTACAGGCGGCGCCGCTGGCGTCCAAGGCGTTTGCCAGCTATGAACGGAATTACCCGCTTCTGGCGGCGCACTGGATACGGAGCAACGACGCGAAGACCACATTCCGCCTTACAACGCCCGCCGGATCCAAGTTCATTATGGACATCCCGCGAGGCATTGATACCTCCGGCGTTGTCGCCGAAGAGGCCGGACAGGAAGACAAGAACCCGTTCAACTTCACCGACTTCAACCAGATTGTACTTGGCACGAACCGACTGCAGTACATGGTGAACGGCACTCCGGACCCAACGCACATAGATAACCAGATCCACTACATAACCTCTGCAAGCCGCAAAGAGAACGAAGCCTTTATGGCGTGCGAGGATATGCGCCGAAGCATGATGGACGGGAAAAGCGCTTACGCGCTGTTCATTCCGTGGCAAGTCCCCGTGCTCTGCCGAATGAAGTCGTTCAACTACTACAACATGCTGCGAAAGAAGCTCAGCTCCGAGCAGTTCATGCGAGAGTGCGAAACGCACTGCACGGGCGCTTCGGAGAACCCCATTATCAAAGACAGCGTTCTTGCGGCGTCCCGGAAGGTCAAGGTCATGGAGGACAAGCACTCGGGCGAACCGGATGCAATGTATATCATCGGCTACGACGTTTCTTCCCGCGACGCCTCCGGCAACGCTCTGACGGCCATGTCGGTCATCAAATGCACCAGGCATTTCGACACGGGCAAATGGGACCACTACCGAAAGCAGCTTGTTTACGTTATGGACATGGCGCCGCCGAAAACGGCGAAAGCCCACGCAGCCATCATCAAGCGCCGCTGGGCGGATTACAGCATGGACGGCGGACTTGCGACCTACGTTGTTATCGACGCACGGCAGTATGGCCAGAGCGTCGTAGAAGCCCTCCACGAGGATCTGGGCGACGGTCTGCCGCCGCTTTGCACCACAACGCATGAGGAACCGTACAACGCGCTGGAGCGCGAAGGAGCGGTTCCGTGTATCTACCCGATACAGGCTACCGGGAACTCCGGACGAGACCCGAACAGCGAAATGCTGGATTACATAGAGCGCGAGTTTGAAAACGGGAACTTCCAACTGCTTACCGCCAATCTCGACGAGGGCATGACGGCCTACAAGCTGAAGCACGGGATAAAAGACGATCTGGAAAACGCCAAGATCCAGTTCCCATATCTCAAGACCCGCGAGCTTTGCCGGCAGGTGGCAAACCTTCGGAAAAAATATGTTTCCACAGGCTACATCGAAGCTCCCATTGTGGAACGAATCCCCAAAGATATGTGGTCCGCAACACTGTACGCGGCGCGGTTTGCGCAGCGCATGGAAAAAGAAGAGCTCTATTTTCTGAACCGCCGGAAAAACGACTATGCAGACGCTTACGACGCGATGCAGGCCGACCGGCTTTCCACCACGATACAGGTTAAGCCGCGAGCCATACACCGGCTCGGAAGGATGTGCATGCGCCCATGACGATTGAGCATTACGCCCTCTACTGTATGCTCCCGACCAATGAGAATATTGACCGGCTCGCGCAGTACGATATGGCGTTTGCCAATCGGGATCACTGCCTTGTGATCGCGGAGGAGGCGCCGGAGGGCGCTATGGAAGTGGGAGAAGACGACCTGCGCCTGCTCGGCACGGATGATTGGGAGTGGATCTTTGAAATGTCCAACCGAATCCGGCAGGAGCAGGAAAAGAAATATCACGCGCAGCTCATTGAGCAGCAGAAGGCGTTCTTTTCACGCTTTGAGGAGCTGCTGAAAGAGCAGGCGAAGGAGATAGCCAATGCCGCAAGAGACGAATAACAAAACTGCACGGGAAATGCCGCAGGACTATTTCGCGCGATATATGGCGTCTCTCGGGCAGGAATACCAGGCTCTGCCGATGGACAGCGTGTATCAGGCATTTATGGGCGCGGGCGGCATGGGGTATATGCTCAACTGGCCATATATCCAGAACAAGCGCGTCAAAAGCGTCAATTCGCTGCCCGCCAATTTCAGCAAAGACGACATCGAGCAGATGGTGGCGGCTCCGGAGGGAAACGAACAGGCGCTCCGCCAGGTGTCCGCCGCGCTTGCGTCCAGCACCAAGACCTATGACCTGATTCTCCAGACATATCAGGACGTATTGACCTACGACTGGTATGTATATCCGGGATATACACCGGAAAAGCCGGACAAGGCGACGCAGCTGCGCGAGTATGCTATGGCGATAAAGCTCGCGGAAACCATGAATATCAAGGCGAAAGCCCATGAGATCGTTGGCCTGTGCGCGCAGTACGGCAAGGTGTTTTACACGCCGCGCATTTCCATGGACAAGAGCCACGGGAAGGTGAATTACGCCTTTCTCCAGCAGCTCCCGGAAGATTACATCAAAATCGTCGGTTGGAACAACGGACCGGGAAAGTACACGATCGCATTCAACCTGATGTACTTCGTGCAGCCGGGAAACGACTGGCGGCAGTTCGGCGATCTGTTCCGGCCTTATATGCAGTCGTTCTACTCCGTGGTGCAGCCGGAAGGCAAATATGTGTACTCTTCGCAGGAACACCGGTCTCAGAATTACCGAATCGACACAGACAAATTTGAGACCGCGAAAATGAACGAACTGCCCGGCGCGCCGGAATGGCAGTATGCCGGGAATAAGTGGTTCTACTGGGTCATTCTCCCCGCCGATAAGGTCTTCTCGTTTGAGATCGTAGACCGAAACGCGCTCATGGCACCGCCGACGACCGGCATGATGGTGTCCTTGACGCAGATACCGAACTACGAAGCGGCGCAGATGGAAGTCATCCTGAACCCGCTGACGAGCGTTCTGACCGGCAGTTTGGAGACTTACGACCCGAAAGGATCTTCCAACGCCGACCCGGTTCGCGTATCGGAAAAGACGAGACGGCTCTTCGAGGCGTATTGGTACCAGATGCTTCAGGCGACCAATACGTCCGGCATCGGATTGTATCTCGCGCCGGCGGATGATTTGAAGCTGCAGACGCTTTCGGACACGGTTTCCAACACGAATATCACGTCCACGGCGCTCAACGACCAGATCCTGAAAGCCGGTCTTACGGCGCTTATTCCTACGACGAACGACCCGAAGGTCGGCGTGGCACAGCTCTCCGCGCAGATCCAGGCGCGGTATCCGATGCTCATCTACTGGGCGATCGAGCGGATGATGAACTGGGTCTTTGAGCAGCAGCGGTTCAAATGCCCGTTCAAGTTCCGCATGTTCGGCGACATCTTCTCGCGGAAAGAAGAGATCGAGAGCGCCCGACAGGGGGCCACGCTCGGCATTCTTCCGGAAACGCTGAAATATGACGCGCTGATGGGGCACTCGCTGCTGGATGACATGGCGATCTCCGATTTCGTTTCGGAGAGCGGGATCCTTGATAAGCGCAAACCGCTTGTCACGTCCTACAGCGCCAAGCAGGACACGTCAGGGCTGCCGCCGCAGGCAAAAAAAGACCTGAACCCGGGCGGACGACCGGCGGAAGACGGCTCCATCAACGGGGAAGTCACGGAGAAAGTGAAAATCGACGCACGGCTCCTTGATGAGCTGAGGCGCGCTTTGGAGTGAGGTGAGCGAGATGCGAGAGTTCAGAGGGGCATACCGGAACGAACGGTATGCGGGGCTCTATGAGCCAATGCGCCGCGCTATGGCGGCAATGGGCAAGGCGATGTGGTGGTTTGCCGCGCTCAAAGAGCAGACGTGGTATCAGGGCTACGCCGGCGTTACGGCGGCCATCCACGCGCTGGAGCACAAACAGCCGGAGTACATCGACGAGCTGAAGGACATTATGGCAAAGCTGGGACTGCCGCTGAGCTACCCGCCCATTCCGGAGCTCGATATGGAGTATCCGGGGCTCTCCGGTACGTTCGACATGTGCATCGGTCTTCTCGATGAAGTAAATGATGCGCTGTCCGGCATCGTGGAAGTCTGCGATACGGTCAATTATGAGCCGCTGGCACGCTATGCCGAAAACGTACAGATGGAAAACTTTCAGGATCGGCAGTGGCTCGTAGAAGCAAACACCATGGCAGAAAACGGCGACGGCAGCACGACCTCTTACGACAGCTGGTTCGTGAACATCCTGAAAGCGCCGCAGAAGCAGTAAGCGGGAGGGAAAACCGCATGGCAAAAAATCGATACAAACCGAACGGCGACGACGGGAAGAACCTGAGCTTTTCCGGCAAGCTGAAAATCCTTGAGGCAGTAAACCGGAAACTGTTCCGCGTGGAAGTTTGGGCGCTGAACAACGAGGTCAACCGGAACGGTTGGAAATATATCAATCTTGATTCGCATCTGAGCGAATTTGAGGATATCCCGCTCCTGACGGCATATCTGCAGGACGGGACGATCGGAGACGGGCATAATTACGACACAAAAGTAGACCCCGCCACCGGAAAAGAATACGTTTCGTTCACCGCGCCGGACGCGGAACGGATCGTTGGATGGGTGCCGAAGAACGCGCCACGCCGCATTGAGCGGGACGGCGGCACCGACTGGGTAGTTGTTACGGGTTATCTGTGGGCATGGTACAGCAAGGAGCTTGTTGACAAGATCGCCGGACAGGGCGGCGGCCTTGACGTGTCTGTGGAGACCCTTGTGACGAAGGAACACCGCGAAAACGGTGTGGATGTCGAGGAAGAATATCTGATTCTCGGTATCACCATTCTCGGCAATGGAGTACGCCCCGCCGTGCCGGGCGCGAACATCCAAGCGCTTGCCGCAATGAGAGCGAGCAGCGAAAGACGGGAAATTCTGAAAGCTGCGTCGCTGGATGACGCCCCGCACGGAACCAATAAACCTGAGAAACAAGGAGTGAGAGTAAATATGCTTTCCAAAAAGCGTCTGGATGATCTGACGGCGAAGTTCAACGGCTTCACCTGCATCGGCGCTTCTGAGGATACCAAGGTGCTCGCACTGCTCAATGAGAGCGGCGACCCGCACCTTTATGTTTCCGAGGACAGCGACATGGGCAGTGTGATCCCCGAACGGATCCGTCAGGCGTCTGCCACCGTTACTTTCTCTGCCGGCGACGACAATGTGCAGACGGATTTTGAGTCTGCTCTGACCGTTGCCATGAGTCGCTGCAATGCGGCGGAGAAAGAGCTGAAAGAAACGAAAGAGCGGCTGGAAGCCGTGGAGAAGTCTCTTTCCACCGCCGTCAACCGCGAGAAGTCCCGCCGTCTGGAAGCGGCCAAGAGCGCTTGCAGCGACGAGCTTGCCCGCATCAACCAGAACCGTCCCGAGGACCGCCGCTTCAGCGATGAACTCTGCAAGGATCTCATGGAGAAGATCAACAACAACGAGTTCACCGAGACCGAAGATGCCGACGGCAACTGGACGGGTGACAAGGCGATCCGCGCCGCCGTCAAGGGCCTCTGCATGGACGAGCAGATGCGCATGGACGCGGAAGACCGCAAGGCTGACAAGACCTACTTCCAGTGGGGCATGAAGCCGAACAGCAAGACCGAGGAACCGCACACTATCGGCGAGAAGATGCGGGCCGGTATCTGACACGAGAAAAGGAGTGAATGAAAATGAGTTTCACGGCTAAAACCGCTTTTCAGCCCCGTATGTGGAACAACCGCCACAACGATCTTCAGAACGTTGCCGGTGAGTTCGGCGCCATGGTCAGCGAGACCTGGACGCCTGCCGACTGCAGCGCCGGTATGTTCTGCGTGAAGGGCGACCACCTGCCTCATGGCGGCTACAAAATGACCGTCGCCGCCAACGGCACTGGCGACATCTATATCTGCAATCCCGGCGACGTGCAGCGCGGCGTGATCGGCACGCAGCTTTATGCTGAGGGCATCAACACCCTCGGGCTTGGCGCTCCGGCCGGCCGCCTGGCGACCTACACCAAGGCTATCCCCGGCGAGACCTATGCCTTCGGCGACGGCAACTTCTCGACGGTGATGTCCGAGACCAACAAGTACGCGACCATTACCAACGGCCTGCTGGTCGGCACCAACGCCGCCCCCGCGGCCGGCAGCGGCATCTATTTCGAGCTGGACGCGGCTCTCGGCATTGACAAGTTCACCGAGGGCAACACGGTTCCTTTCAACCGTTACAACGTCCTTTGCCGCAACATTTGAGAGAGGGGGATAACGAGAAATGGAGTCTCTGAAACTTAATTCCGGTCTCGCCCTGCTGAACAGCAGCAAGGTGAGTTCTGACGCAAGAGAACAGCTTGTCATGGAAGGACAGGCGCTGGTTCTTGAATCCGTTGGTATGGCGAAGAACAAGGCCCTGTCCAAGGCGCAGCGCCCGACCGTCGATTTCGGCAGCTCTTTCAAGAGCGCGTCGGATTACGAGAAGTACGCCCGCAAGTGGACGGACGATGTTCTCCACTTCTGCGCCAAGAAGGTCAACGACTTCAACGGCACGCGCACCAACCGTGACGAGAAGGCGACCTTTACCGATCCGCGCCTTGCGGCCAACCCCATGTATCTGCAGCTCATGAGCTCCGTCATGAACGACGTGCTGTACACCACCACGCCCTACGTTGTCAACGAGCTCGTCGGCGATATGGTGAGCACCGTCACCACGCCCAAGGGCCAGACCTACACGGCGGGGATCACCTCCAACGCGGTGTTCCAGTGGCATGACACCACCTGGACCTCCCTGCGCTCCGTGCCGGAAGACCAGCTCTACCACAAGACCATCGCGCTGAACCCGACGCCGCGCGCTTGCCGCGGCCGCATCAACTACTACCAGATGGTCGGCAACGGCCTGAATATGGTGGACACGCTGGCGGCTCTCGCCGGCGGCTACGGCGCCATGATTATGCGCATCTTCACCGATGCCTTTACCAAGGCCGCCGCCGACACCACCTATGTTCCCGCGGCTCTGACCGCGACCGGCTACACCGATCAGAACTGGGCAAAGATCGTGCAGAACGTGGCGAAGGCCAACCGTGTCCGCCGCACCGACATCATCGGCTACGGCAACTTCCTTGCTCTGCGCAAGGTGCTGCCCGACAACGCCGGTCTTGCCAGCGCGATCATGATGCAGCTCGGCAACGAGTACTTCCGCAACGGCTACATCACGAGCCATGACGGCACGATGCTCTACGAGATCACCCCGACCTCCACGCCGAATACCATCAACACCACGATGGACGACGTATTCCCCAGCGACATGATCGTTCTTGCGGCCCGCGCTACGGAGCGCTACGCCCCGATGATCTGCTGCTTCGAGGAAGGCGGTCAGGGCATGCTCAATCTGACCCCGGGCGACGACGTGATCGCCACCGGCAACATCGAGGTCGAGCAGTTCGCTTCCCTCGATATCGCGCCGGCCTTTGCCTCCCGCATCGGCATCATCAGCTCTGTTGTCTGATTTCGGCAGCGAGGGGCGCAAGCCCGCCCCTCGCGTTCTTTAAAACGTCCAGAAGGAGGAATTTATGATGGGACGTACCCCTTTGACAGAGGCAGAAAAGAAAGCACGCGCTGAAGCGCGCAAAGCGGCTGAAACGGCCATTCCGGACGCCATCGCAGCATCCGAAGAGGAAATGCGCAAAGAGGCGGCTGCCGCGCAGCCTATCGTTCAGTTCGTTACGCCGCAGGCACAGATGGTGAAGATCCTGTATGTGGATACCTGCATCCCCGGCAACCAGATCCCCATTTTCAAAGGCAGATTTATCAACGGTTCCGGTCGTGTGTTCAGCGTGACGCTTGAAGAGTTCGAGGGCGAGTTTATGACGCCGTTCCACATGGACCTGCTGGAAAAGCGCAAGTTCATTGTTCTGGACGGTCTGACCGACGAGCAGAGAGCGCAGTACCACTGCGATTACGCCGAAGGCGAGGTCGTGCGCAACGAGGGCATGTTTGACTGGTTCTTCAGCCTGAGTGAGGCTGAGGCGGTCAACAAATTCCGTCAGCTTTGCCCGCAGCACCGCGAGCTTGTTGCCCGCCGCTTCCTTTCCGCATTCGAGAGCGGGGATAACCGTGTGGACAGAAGCCGCGTGGAAAAGCTGAACGAAGCCGCCAAAGAGCTTGACGGCAAGAAGCTCTTTGCTCCCATCATTCAGGAGCTCAACAGCCGGGCCGTGTGATCCTCGGAGACGGCGCGCCGCTCTCCGCACAAGTTGGAGGAATTGCTATGACGACAGACGCTCTCATTGTGGGAGTTCTCGGCGGCGCGGCCGGCGCTGCTTTCATAAACGGGCTCTTCCGTCTGGCAGAACAGCGAAGAAACCGTAAAGCACAGAAAGAAGATCGGGAAGAGGAAAAGCACGACGTAAATGCCGCGCAGAGCGAGGATATACGCAAGCTGCAGAAGGATATGGACGCACAGAAAGCCTCTCAGGCGAACATGATGGCGGCTCTCCGGGAAGTTCTCGGAGCCAAGATCAAGGAGCTGTGTCTCCTCTACGTCGAAGAGGGCAGTATTCTGAGCAGCGACTACGAAGATCTCAAGCGGATGCACAAGGTGTATCACGACGCGCTGAACGGCAACGGCTTTTTCGACGACCTTATGTATAAGGTCCGAAAACTTCCTTTGAAAATTCCACATTCAACGACAAAGGAGTGATTTTGACATGCAGGAAATTCTTGTTGAATCCGTTCTGCAGATCATTACGAAGCTCATCATTATGCTGCTGACCATTGCCGGTACATGGGCTGCGATGAAACTTTCCGAAACCCAGAAATTCAAGTCTCTGTCGGCCGCCGTGACCGAAGCCACCGAAATGGCTCAGCAGACGGTTTCCGCTCTGCAGCAGACGCTGGTTGACGGCTGGAAGGCCGCAGCACCGGATGGGAAGCTCACCGACGAGCAGATCGCACTTTTGAACCAGAAACTTCTGGAAATTACCAAGTCCAAGATGAGCGACGCCGCTATTAAACTGATTCTCGGCGCCAATAAGGACCTGAACGCGATCATCCAGGACGCCGGCGAAGCGTGGCTTCGCAAGATCAAGGGCGAGGAATGAATCATTACGGGAGGCAGTGCCATGGGAACCGCATGGGAAACAATCGAAACGCAGGCCATGACCTACATACAAAACGATATCTCGCTGGTTTGGGATATGCGCAACCGCCTCCCGGTCTTCTACAATCGTATGCTTTCGTATATGCGCGAGGCTATCCCGCTGTTCAACCGACCGGCGGAAATGGTCGTGCGGCTTGCGCAAAATACGCCGCCGGAGTTTACGGACGGCGTTTACACCGCAGAGGAAACCACCACCGGAACCACCGAAATCGATACCGGACTGACAGGGTATGACATCGTATCAGCCGGGGTCGTCTCCCAAGATGCTTACGGAGACCCGCAGTATAACCCGCTTCCTGTCACCTACGACAGCGCGACGGGCATTGTAACGATCGGGCAGGGCATTGCGGCGGGGACGAAAATCACGATGGATTTTTATAAATCCGGAAGTTTCCGCGACGAACTGAACGCAACGGAAATATCTATTCTTGCGTTCGCTGTTTATTTCGTCTGGGAACAGCGATTCGACAACGACGCGATCGAGCGAAAAAGCAAGATCCGCGACGGGTCTTTCACGACGATCAGCGAGGCGAGCCAGACGAACGCCAACTCCGGCCGCCAGCGGCTCGTTGCCGAACAGCTCTACGGGAAAATGCGCGAGTACGAAACCAACGTGGCGTATCTCAACACCGTAAAAAACTACAACCTGTGAGGAGGGCTTTACAGCATGGCAAATCTTGAGCGCATGGCAAAAAACGCCGCCATGCTGGGAAACGCCCCAAGCCCCGCCGCCGGTGCCGCATCCAGGTTCAACAAGGGGCTGAACCAGCAGTATTTCGGAACAGACACGACGGCTTATGCCGCCGCTTACGGCGCGCTTGCCTCCGACTGCTTTGACGCGGTGTGTCAGGGCCTTTCCGCACCGGACTGGTACGACTACACCCCTGTCCGCATCCGCTCCTCTGCCACTTCGCAGAGCAGCATGGGCGAGACGATGCCGGACGACTGGCACAGGGTATACATCATTGCTCCTTCGGGAATTGCGCACATCCCGCAGGGGGCTTACATGAAATACGGCGGGAATACATGGATCGTGTTCAAGCCGAAAAACATTGGCAACACCTACGCGCACGCCATTGTTCGCCGCTGCAACGCCGTTATCAACCGGCTGGATTACTACGGCAATATCGTCAGCGTGCCGATGAGCTTTGCCAAGATCAGCACGCTCGGCAACGCGAATCAGGTGACGGAAGACAGCATTATTGCCAAGAACTATATCGCCTGTATCTGCCAGAGAAACAAGGTCAGCAGCGAGTTCACCGAAAATACCCGGTTCGTGATGGGGAAGAGCGCCTATGCCATCCGTGGTCTGAACGATTTTACGAGAGAGTTTACGGATGATGCGGACAGCGTTCACCTTCTGACGTTCACCGTGGAGCGAAACGAGCCGCTGCCGCAGGACAGCATGGAAAAGCAGTGCGCGGACTACGGCTCGTTCTCGTGGAAGCCCGTGCTGACGGCCGCAGAGGAAATGCCCGTCGGAACGACGCAGACGGTTGCGGTGCAGAGCGTCCGAAACGGCGCTGTCGTCGTTTCTACGGACGAACATCCTATCCGGTATCTCTTCTACAGCAGCGACGAAAACGTGCTGACCGTGGACGACAGCGGCCTTGTGACGGCGGTGAGAGCCGGAAGCGCTGTTATTACGGTGTGTCTGGCGCAGAATCAGGAGATCAGCGCGGACGTGACCATTACCGCGGCAAAGAGTGGGAATGCGTTCACGGCGTTTACCACGCCGCCGCCGGCGACATTGCGGGCGTTCGATTCCGCTACATTTTCTGCCGCGTTCTTCCGGAACGGAGCGGCAACGGATGAGGCTGTGGAGATCGTCGTTTCCGGTGCGCCGGAAAGCGCTTACTCCATCGAGAGCGCCGGAGAAAACCTCTGGAAGATCACCGGGTATGCCGCGGCGTTCGACCCGCTGGTCATTACAGCAGTCTGCGGAGAATACAGCGTGACGGCTCAGACAGCGCTTACCACATGACCAACGGAGGATATCAGTTATGGACTGCAAATATGCCTATCTTGACCCGCCCAACGAACATATCTTATGCCGCAGGGAGACGCCGCCCGTGTTCGGCGATAAGGCAAGCTATTTCCACGCGCTCTGCTCCTGTCAGGAGTTCTGCCCGGCAAAGAACTGCCACAAGCTTTCTGCCGGATGGGTAGAGTGCATGAAGCGCAAAGAAAATCCCACCGCTCCGGCGGTGAAGACTGCGGTCAAACGCAAAAGCGGAAGCCGCAAGTAAAAAAGACCAGCCGAAAAGGAGTGTTATGCATGGCTGTCATCACGATTACCGAAGCGGATCTTGCGAAAGCGAGCACCTATATTCCCATAGAGGCAAAGGACCGCATCGCCCGCATCGTTGCCGCGTTCTGCGTTGAACCGGCGGATGGGGAAAACGGCGCGCCCATATATCGAGAGAACCGTAAACTCCGGCAGATGTTCCTCATGGGCATTCTGGCGGAAATGTATCTGCACCGAGATTACCGGATTCAGCGGGTAAAGCTCGGAGAGAGCGGCGAAGAGCAGGATGTGAGACTGCTCATGCAGCTTTCGGAGTATGACGATTGGGCTGGATCTCACGTCATCAATCAGCTGGAACGCTTGAAAAAGGACAAAACAAAGAAGGTTTCCAACACGGTATATGATCTTCTTTATGACTATAAAGCCTTTGAAGGCATGATCTTCGGCGCTATCCGCGATGAGCTGGAAGCGCGGAACGATGCGCTGCATCGTGCGGCGGCGGTTCTCTGCGAGATCACGCCGGACATGATAAAAACTGCGGTCGGCGAGATCCGCGAAGCCGCGAAGAACGGCGGGGATGCCCATGAAGCAGAATGACTGGGTGAACGTTCAACCGACGACGGACTCCCCGTACTACCCGTTTTGGAAGGTCTTGGCGTCAAACTCCATGGCGGGAGCGGAAACGCTGCCATACCTTCTGTCGCGGTACCTCATGGACATGGAGAGCCCCGGCTACACGCCGCCGAGCGATAACCGCTACCCGCGGGCTCGGCTGAAGAAGCTGCTCTACTGGGACGGCGAAAGGCCGCTCTCCCAGCCGCTTCCCACGGGAGAGCAGATACGCACGATACTGTTCGACCCGGAGCTTCCGGCCAATCCGCCGGATGAAAAGCGCGGCTACCGCGTGTTTGCGCAGGATCTTACGCGCCAGTCGCAGTACAACGCGCAGTCCATCCTTCGCATTGCGCTGGGAGAGATCACGACGATACGGGACCGGAACCGCGCGGTGTACCGACAGACGGTTATATACACCATCATGACCAACTACGCGCAGGAAGCGAATCTCGGAACGCCGGGGAACTCCCGCTCCTATGCGATGCTTCAGGCCATTATGGAGGCGACGGAGGGAGTCAACGTCGGCGGCGTTGGACCGCTGTTCATGAGCCGCGTGACCAAGGTGGACGATGAACGCGCCAATCTCGGTTACAAGCTCTACCAGTATGTGGACTGGTACGGAACGGACGAACACCCGACGTTCGCCGAATGACAATGTTATGGACGATGCAAAGGAGTTTTTATGAGCATCGAAGATAAATACGCGGAAGCCATACGAGAGAATCGACCGGTGGAATATGCGGGGCTGGAGTTCTGGCCGCTGACGGTGCGCGATTATGCCCTGTACCATAATGCGCGGATCGCCTTTGAGCTGATGCAAAGCTCCCTGCCGCCGAAGCTGGCGCGGCTTTCGTGGTGCGCGTGCCTGTACGAACTGGATAAAACCGCGCAGGAGCAGAACATAGCCGGAAATTTCTTCTATTTGGCTATGGCAGTGCTTGTAAAAGCGCTGCGGCTCGAGACGTTTTCCGACCGAAGGACCGGGGAAGCGATGCTGCCCATCCAGTTTCAGACGCGGAACGGCGTGCTTGACGCGATTTTCATCCAGGGCGAGTTTTGCCTCAGCATGCCGCAGATGGACGAGGTGCGGCGCATTATTGCGGCACAGAACTGCTATGAGATACCGGATGAGAATTATAACCCGGAGCTCGTTGCCGCGCTGCAGTATACTGCCGCGCAGCAGGAAAGCGATCTTGTGCTGGACTTTGACGCGCTCGTCTATTCCGTGGCGATCAACGCGCACACCGATCCGGCCTCCGTGTGGGGCTGGACGATCCGAGACTTTCAGAAAACGCAGGAGGCCATCGACCGAACGCTTGGATATCAGGTCTATACCACGGCTTCCATGTCCGGCTTCGTGACCTTTCCCAAGGGCAATCCCTTCCCAACGTGGAAATACGCCCGCAAGGTCAGTCTGCCGGGCGCCATGAAGACCATCGACGATCTCGACGCGGGAGCTAAAGGGCTTCTTGCTGACACTACAAAGGAGTGACTTTCGATTATGAACTACACGTTTAAGCCCGACTATATGTTCACCAAGGGCATTGTGTATGCGGAGTTCTTTGACCCCGCTACCGACAACCTCGTTGGCTTTTCCAAGTACGTCACCGATTTCGGCCTGAACGGCAGCATGAATAGCGGCGACGTGGAAGGCGGCCCCGGAAACATGCTCGTCATGTGCATCCCTGACACGGCCCGCCTTGCTATTACGGCGAAGACGGCGGACAGCGCGCTCAACAACATGGCGATCACCATCGGCAGCGACCTTGCTGCCAACGGCGTTGTGGAGACCAGCACCGTTGTTACCGCAACGGGCGCCAATCTGACCATCAACAACGCGGTGGCTCCGCTCGGCGGTTCCAACGGCGCGGTTGCCTACGTTCTGACGAGCTCCGGCTCGGACAAGGCGACGGTCGAGCAGAACAGCGGCACGGCGTATCCCGTGTCCTCCGCCGGCGTTATCACCGGCTTCACGGCAGTCAGCGGCAACAGCTACTGTGTGAAGTACTTCGTGCAGAACTCCAGCGCTCTGCAGCTCGGCATCCCGGCGCTCTTCCAGCCGAAGGTCGTGCGCGCGCACTTCGCCGTCAACTGCTACGCGAAGAAGACCGGTTCGGATGTTATGGCGTCGAGTCTCTACAAGATCCGCCATTACTACATCCCGTACTACTTCTTCACCAACGGCATGCAGGACAGCGTTGGACAGACCTCTACCGGCAGCGTTGACCTCTCCGGCAACTGCCTGACCTATGAGGAGGCCGTCGGAGCCGGTCTGTGCGACAACTCCGGTTCTCAGTCCTACGGTTTCATCGTGGACGAGTTCATCGGCAGCGACACGAGCACCTATGGTGTGGACGGCATCTACTTCATCGGCCTCGGCTCCGGCGCGTCTGTCGCCCACGGCGAGACGATCACCCTGCCGGTGAAGTATTCGGTCGGCGGCATCCTTGCCAATATCTCCGATATGAGCAAGGTCACGTTCGCGTCCGCGGCGGCGGCCACGGCCAAGTTCAACGATGCGCACAGCAATGTGCTGTCCGGCGTTGCGGCCGGCAACACCACCGTTACCGTGAGCGTTACCAATACACTCACCAACGAGACCTATACGGACACGATCCCCGTGACCGTTACCTAAGCATGATAAAGCCCCGATCCGGCATCGGGTCGGGGCTTTCCCCCTGCTTCGCTGAAAGCGCGTGAAATATCACGCTTTTTCCGGGAACCAGGAGTGATTTTCATGAGCGTACTGGATCAGTATTACACCATCCGTTCGCGCATACAAAGCGCCGTAGCCTCCGCGCAGTCCGAACTGGCGGCGGGGCTGAAAGCGGCTATCCGGCGCTCGGCGGACGAGCGGGTATACAGCTATGAGGCGTCGCCGTGGGCGATGGAGCGTCGCCGGTATCAGCTCGGCGCAGACAATAATCTCTCTGCCGTTATCAGCGACGACAGCGTGGAGATCACCAACGAGACGACGCTGCAGACCAACGGAGGCGAGCCGGAAACGCCGTGGGTAGAATCCGGCTACCGTCAGGGCGACGCCGGACCGCGCCCGTTCATGGAAGAAGCGCTGCGGGATTTTGTGGATTCCAGCGAGGCAGAGGCCATCGTCGTATCGGCGCTGTTGGCGGCGGGGTTTGAGGTGGAGGTAAGTTAGTCGTTACCGCTTTGCCTTTCACGCTCCAACAGCCATGGGTGTTCTTCGTAAAGCTTACGGCGGCGCTCGTTCAGCGCGGCGATCGTTTCATTGTAATCCTTACGGGTCTCCTCTAATATTTTCTCGATTTCTTCATCGCTACGTCGCCGGACAGGGCGGCGCATATCGCGGCTATTGGCCTCCACGTCTGCCAAAAATGCAGCCTCGTCCGGAGAGCACCCGATGGTTCTATACCCAGCGGCGGATACCGAACGATTTAATACGCCAAGCAAGAAGTCTTTTAAGCTCAAATCATACATCTCCTTTCTACCATATATGCCAAGCAAACGGCCAGATTGCAACTATTCCAATAAATAAATTTTATCACTCTTTCCGATAAAGCTCAAGTACAGGCGGTGAAAAAATGGCAGATACCATTGTTCTGCGTACAGAACTGCGCGACGGCGCCAATGTTCTGGCGCAGCTGACGCAAATCGACGCGAAGGCGAAAAGCTTGAGCGCCAAGCCGGTCACTATCGAGATAAAAGTTACCGGTGCGGCCGGGATCGAGAACCTGACACGTCAGCAGCTCGCATTGGCTTTGGCCCAAGAGCGCCGCCGTATAGCCGAAACAAACCTTGCGATTGCACAGGAGCGCACAAAGCAGACGGCAAACCAGGTGGCGGCGGCAAATACCCGCCTGCAGCAGGAGACCCAGCGAACCACTACCGAACAGGAGCGGCAGAAAACCGCTGCGGCTGGCCTCCAAGTGCAGCAGGAAAGGACGAGAACAGCCGCTGAACAGCACGCGACGGCGGAGGCGCGGCTACGCGGGGAACTGGAACGCGGAGAAACAGCCGCCGCTTCATTTGGGCAGACCCTCATTCAGTCTCTTGCATCCCGAGCACTTTATGCTGCGCTGAACCTTTTGAGGCAATCACTTCGTGAAGCTCTTTCCACGATAAGAGAAGTTGACAGCCAGCTAAACACCATTCAGAAGGTAACGGGAGCGAGCGACAGCTATATCGCCGGGCTTAACGACCGCGCTTACGAAACCGCGAGCAAATACGGCGTGGCGGCCAACGAGTTTCTGCAGAGCGTTGCCGAGTTCAGCCGCGCCGGTTACGGCGATCTGGCGGCGGGGCTTGCCGAAGTTGCCACGAAAACGCAGCTTGTCGGCGACATCAACTCCGAGACCGCTAACAAGATGCTCATCACCATGGACGCGGCGTACAAGCTGGGCGGCTCGGTTGAGGCGCTGTCTCTCATTGTAGATCAGGCGAACGAGATCGACAACCACTATGCGACAAGCATCGAAAAACTGGCGAGCGGCATGCCTATCGTCGCCTCGGTAGCGGCACAGGCACACATTACGCAGGAACAGCTTTTGGCCGCGCTCGGAACGATCACGGCGAAAACGCAGGTGTCCGGCAGCGAAGCGGCGCGCGCGTTCCGCGCCATCGTCCTCAACATCATGGGTGATACCACGACGGAGGTTGAGGAAGGCGTCACCGTAACAAAAGAAGAGATCCAGAGCCTCAGCGACGTTCTGGAAGTTTACGCGAGTGACGTGGTTGAGGCAGCGAGGGCGACCGGCGAGCTCATCAATCCGATGGACGCCATTGCCGCGCTTTCCAAGGCGATGAAAGAAGGCGCGCTGACGGAGCAGCAACTCATGGAGATGCTGTCCGGGCTTGGCGGAAAGCTCCGCACGAACTCGCTCGTTGCGCTCGTTACAGAATTTGACACCTACAAAAAGATGTTGGAGTCTCTGGGGGACGCGGCTGGGAGTGCAGATAAAGAAGTTTCGACAAGGCTGAAAAGCCTGGAGTCGCAAATCAATGTCCTTAAAAACACCTGGACAGATTTCGTGCAGTCTATAGCCACCACTGATTGGCAAAAAAACGTTATAGGTGCGGTTACGGATCTTGTAACGGCACTCAACAATCTGTTTTTCCCGGACAAACACAAAGATCAAGATGCGCTGACCGCGGCGCAGGAAGAATATAACGCGCTGCTGAACAAAGCAGGGGCGCTTACTGAGGTAGAACAAAAAAGACTCGAAATTCTCCGAGATCAAATAGAAGCCACAAAAGAATTACAGGAAGCGGCAGACAAAGAAAATCGCAGGAATGCGAAGAGAGAACTTCGCCAGACCCGACGAGATGAAGATTACACGGCCCTTCGGGTGTATCCAAAACAAATATTCAACTGGCGGAAAGATTGGCAAGACGGGAAATTAAGCGCCGAAGAATATGGCAAAAGCCTCGACGAGCTGGTAACAAAATATCAGCCCATTGCCGATGCGCTGGAAAATGCGAGCGAAGCGGGAATCAAATTATCTAAAACGGATCTGGAAGTGCTGACGGCGTGGCAAGTATTAACGTCCGCTGCCCGCGAACTCAAAGGAGAAACCGCAGACGCAACATCAGAAACAGAGACCAATACAGAAACCATTGACGAGCAAACGGAAGCCTATGAATCCCTCTCTGACCGCGTAAAGAACGCAACCAGCGCGATAGACAGCTTTAAGCAGGCAGCGGCGTCCGATCAGGACGACGGATTCCAGGACATGGCGGACGCTTACGCGAAAACCATGGAGGAGATAGCCAACGGGCGCATCAGCAGCAACACGGCGCAGGCGGGCTATGGTCTGTTCCTGTCTGATAAGGAGCGCGAAGCTCTCGAAAATGATCCGCAGAAAATGGCGGCATACATTCAGGGACTGGAAGGGCTGAAAGCCATGCTCAGCGGCGGCGGAGAGGATGCCGGCGCTGGGTTTGCGCAGTGGCTCTATAATGCGGCCGACGCCGAGGGAAAACTCCGCGGCGAAAACGGAAAGCTGCTGGCGTCTTTTGAGAAAACGGACAGCGGACTCAGTTTCACCGTGGAGAGTCTGCAGGATCTCGCCGACTATACCGGCGTTTCGGAGGACGTTATCCTCTCCTGGGCGGAGGCCATGGGTGTCTACGGCTCGGAAATCTACAACGCGGGCGATCAGGCACTCAAGCTTGCCGAAGACGTAGGCGCTCTGACGAAGGCAGCAGATGGGACACAAAATGTTGATCTTAACAAATTCCGCAAAGGACTGAGCGAAGCCGGAAAAAGTCAGGAGGAAATCGACGGGCTGGTTGCAACGCTGCAAAGCATTGATGGAATAACGTTTGACGCGGTGCAAGAGTCGCTACAAGATGTTGCGACAACAGCAAAAGAAATTCCTGAAGAAAAAACAGTTAACGTTTTTACGGAAACGGCAAACGCAACGCAGACCCTCAACGCTCTTGAATCTCAACTCCATGGGCTTACAGACAAAACATGGACAGTAACCGTGCACGCGGCTACTGCTGGCGCTATTGGGGCCCTTACAGGCGCGGGTATCGGCCGAAAAGCCTCCGGCGGCAAGAGCTCCGGCGGCGGTCTTACGCTTGTCAACGAGCAGGGCCCGGAGATCATTCAGGAAGGCAGCACGGCGCGCATTGCCGGAGGCGGCGAGCCTACGGTCACGATGCTGGCACCCGGCGCGATGGTGTACACGGCGCCGCAGACACGCCGGATGCTGCACGGACAGCGGCCGGACGGCCTGTTTCGGGCGGCGGCGAAGGGCTACTACGACCCGACGGGAGAGCTCGGAAACCCCGACAAGGGCAAGTTTTATGTCCCCGGTCTTTCCGGGAACGCCGGCGGAAACGGCGGCGGAGGCGGCGGTTCCGGCGGTTCCGGCGGCGGAGGCAACAGCGAATACTGGAAAGAGCTGCAGGAAGCGATGGACAAGAAGTTCGACGAAGCGGAAAAAGCCCGCAAAGCCGAACTTGCCGATCTGGACGCACAGTTGGAAGCGCTCAAAAAGGCGCGAGACACCGAGGAAGACCGGCTGGAGCTCGAGGAGAAGATCCTCGCTGTTACGGAGGCGCAGGCAAAGCTCGCCAACGCGCAGGCGGAGCGCAATGTGCGTATGTACAACGCCGCTACCGGCCAGTGGGAATGGATCGCCGATCAGAAGGCAGTGCAGAGCGCCAAAGACCAGCTCAAGAAGGCGCAGGATGCGCTCGACAAATTCCGAAAGGATCAGGAATACGATGCGGCGGTTGCCGCCATCAAGGCGCAGCAGGACGCGGTTAACGCCCGGTACGACGAGCTGGAAAACAAGTGGAAAGAGATCCTTGAGTCCGTGGAAGAGCCGCTGCGAGAGATTGCGGACATTCTGGCGGATGTCGCCAGATCCGGCACCGACCGGCAGAAGGGCGAGACGGGCAATGTCAAGTCTCTTGCGGAGCTGATCGCCGACTTTATCGCAACAAACCCGTCCGGCTGGAAGCTTCCGGGCTACGACTCCGGCGGCGTGCTGCGCGGCATGGGCGGCGTGAAGGCCACGAGCGAGGACGAGATTGTTCTCGGACCGGCGCTTTCCGCCAAAATCCTCACGCCGACGCCGAACGCGCAGTTTGACGCTTTCGCGCGGGCTCTGGGCGCGGTTTACGGCATGCCCAATGCTGGGATACCCACGGCGCCGATGAACTCCTACGGAGCCACTGCGGACAGCCACGACACGGTATATTCGTTCCCAGGCGGCATCAACCTTACCGAGCAGCAGGCGAACACCACGACGCTCGGAGAGCTTGCGCGGCAGCTGCGGATACTGAATCTCACCTGAAAGGAGACGGAAATCGTATGATGCAGGATGCCAAAGCCTTTTGGGACGCGATGCGAAGCCATGTGGCGCGGCTGTGCCGGCAGGAGACGGCAAACGCTCTCCGCGCAGAGCGGTACGACGTTACGACCGCGCCGGACGGGCAGGTCATCGGCGTGAGACAGCCCTTCGGGGCACAGGAGATCAAGATACCCTACGCGGCGGAGGTGGCCTCCGCCGCCGTGGGGGACACGGTGCTGGTGGTCTGGTGGGGGTCGATGAGCAATGCGAAGGCGTGGTTCTTCGGCTCCGGACCGGCATAAAGGGGTGAAACAATGCTCAATCAACCATCCAATATCTCCCCGGACGAAATCAACGGAAGCGGATGCGTAGACATCTCGCAGGACATGGACGTGAGCTGGCAGGTGAGCGGCGATTCCCCGATGAGCGCTTATCAGATCACGCTTTATAAAAACGACACCGCCTCCACAAAGCTTTACAGCACGGGAAAAACCACGCTTTCCGCGCCGTGGTGGGGCGTGAACTACGCCGGAGACGTTGCTTTTTTCGCCGCGCAGATCGAGGCGGCGAATATGAGCGCCGCAGGTATGGCAAACGGCAACGAATACAAGATGCTCATCGTACAGTGGTTCGCTTCCAATGACGCGGGCGTTTTGTACACGGCGAGCGGAGCGGTAGCCGCCGGACAGTATTATTTCCGGATCAGCGACGCGGAATATGCCGTTTTCACGCTCGATCGGGCGCTTGCCGCCGGCGACTCCATCCGCTACAGCACGAAAAACCATACTCTCGCTGTGACGGCAAACGGATTTTTCTACACGCTGACCGTTACCAGGGCGGCAGAAGCCGCCGGAACGGAGCTGACAGGCACAGCCTACAGCGGCGGCGATGAATATGTTCTTCAGACGACGCCGGCGCTTTTTCTTGCCAGAAGCACCCCGACGCTCGCCATCAATGCGATCCCGTCTCCGGTGAGCGTAAAGGAATATTCTTTCACGGCGACGTACTCTCAGGCGCAGGGCGATTCCATCAACTGGGTACGCTGGCGGATTGCCGATAAGGACGATACGGCGAACCCGTTTGTGGACACGGGGAAAATCTCCGGAACAGGCGAGCTGCGGGTCGATTATAACGGATTTCTCACCGGTAACGCCTACTCAATCCAATGCACCGTGGAAACGGCCAACGGTGTGAGCGTTACGACGGGGTGGGTGGACTTCAATGTTTCCTATACCGTGAGCGAGACGACCGGCAACGTGACGGCGTGCCAGCTTGCCAACGAACCGTGCGTTTATGTCAAGTGGACGCCGGATGTTCTGGCACAGGGATATACGGTGCTGCGCCGAACGGTGGGCGATACGAAGCTCAAGAAACTGGCCTATGTCGGCGCGAACGTCAGCGAGCTGCGCGACTACAGCGCCAAATCCGGGGAATCGTATGTGTATTACGTTTTCCCCGAAGGCGCGCTCGTCTATCTCACGACCCCGATGGTGTCGAACGAGGCGCCGGTACAGTTCTGGTTCTGGGCTATCCTTGAGACGGAATACGACGCGCAGACGCAGTACTACAACGTTGTTGCGGCGTACTTTTTCCGGTACGGCAAGGACGGAGTGAGCGCTGGGTCCGTTTCCAACAACAATACGCCGACGCTCGAACGGAATTTCACCCGGTACCCCACGAGACAGCCGGACGCCTCCAATTACCTTACCGGAACGCTTTCCGGGTTCATCGGCGGAATAATCAACGGCAAGGCGTACAAGGACACCGTGAAGCAGTTCGACGCTCTCATGGCGCTGAGCAATTCAGATAATACGCTGTTTCTTCTCAACCCGAAGGGGCACTTCCTCCGCGTCCACACGGCGAGTGCTACGGCGATCAGCATCGACTACAAAAACCGGGTGATGCCGCAGACGGGAACGATCTCCTGGGCTGAGGTCGGGAGCACGGACGGCGTTTCCATCGTTTCCGCAGACGGCAGCCAGTTCTACCCGACGGACAACATCGTGTTCACGACGATCACCATCGACCCAGCAACGGGACGGCTGCTCTGGACGACGGAAACGCCTTACGAAAACGGCTCTGTGCTGTCGCTCAACGAAAACGGCGAGCTCATTCAGACGGCGAACGGCTCCTTCACTCCGGCCAGCATGGCGCTCGACGCCGATACCGGGACGCTGACGGCTACCGTCCGCTGAGGAGGGAGGCGGCATGAGCGACAAAACAATTATCGGCGCGGAGAACCGGTATGCGGCGTATCTGAACGCGCTGAAGACAGACTTCACAAAGGTGACGCGCCTGGAATTTCTGACACCGAGCGGCAGTGTGGGATACGCGCTCGACAACGACTATAAAAACCGGCGGTCGGGCGCGTTTCTCCAGCAGGGAGCGATCTCCTGCAATCTTCAGAACGGCGCGCGCCGGCAGGCGGATATCACGCTTTCCAATCTGGACGAAGAATACAACTACGCCGTAGGGCAGATATGGTTCGGGCAGCAGATCCGCATTCTGGAAGGGTTGCTTCTGCCGGACGGGACGGAATATCTCATCCCGCAGGGGGTCTTCGAGATCGTCACGCCGAAGGAGACGGTCACGCCGGACGCGAAGACCGTTACCTACCATTTGACGGACAAATGGGCGAATCTGGACGGCACGCTCCGCGGGAATCTGGAGGGCGCGTACTCGGTGGCGGCGGGAACCAACATTTTCGAGGCCATCGACTCTGTGCTCCGACTCGACCGGTTCACGATGGACAACAACGGGACGAACCCTCTCGATGCGGCCAAGCCGATCTTTACCGGCTATTACAACCACATGACGCAGACGCTCTCAGACGGCACGCTGTGGCCGCTTACGACGACGCCATATACATACCTTTCCGCAGACAATGAAACGCTTGCAGACGTGGTTCTGGGGCTGTGCGAGATGCTGGCGGCGTGGGTGGGATATAACCCCATCGGAAGGCTCATCGTTGACCCATCGCAGGACGATATCGCCGACGCTACGAAGCCGGTGCTGTGGAACTTCACCGACGCGGAAAAGCAGTTTCTCGGTGCGGAGTATACATTCCGGAATACAGAGGTCTACAACGACATCATTGTTGCGGGGGCAACATCTGACGAAGGACGGACGGCGCGGGCGCGGGTGCAGAACCGCGACCCTGCCTCCGACACCTGCATCAGCCGCATCGGGCTAAAGACGCAGCGGCTCGAAATGCCGAACTACTATTCGGACGAGATATGCCGCGATTATGCAGAGTGGAAACTGAAGCGAACCACGGCGCTCACGAAAGAGGTGGCGATTACCTCAACACAGATGTTCCACATTGTGGAAAACGAGATCGTGACGGTGGTGCGCAACGACAAGCAGGGACACCCCGCGGAGCGGTTCGTTGTACAAGGGTTCACCCGCCCGCTCGGACAGCAGGGGACGATGACGATCAACGCGGTGAGCGTGAACGACTATCCGCAGATAACGACTGTTGCCGACGTCATTTCCGGCACGGCGCCGAGCCCCGATAATCCGGAGAACCCCGACGATCCCAAGCCGAACCCCGGCATCGATACGGATCTCACGTTCAGCGACGATTTCTCCACAGAGAACGGCGTTGTGAGCCTCGTGAAGGCGCAGACACCGGAGGAAGGCAACGAACACCCCATCACATCGGCAGCGGTCAGCGAATCCATAGGGAACATCAACGCGCTGCTTGCGGAAATATAAGGAGGGAACAACGTGTCCACATCCACGGAAATCACCAGAATACAGACCGCACGCAACACGATCCGCGACAAACTGATCGACCTTGGGCTTGCGCTGTCGGCCGATACGCTGGACAAGCTGGCCACGGCGATCGCGGGCATTGTGAACAACGGCGCCGTGTCCGCCGAAGTCAAGGAGGGCGACAGCTACACGATCCCTGCCGGATACCACAACGGTTCCGGAACGGTCCTCGGCGTGGCAGGCGGCGGCAACTATGTGCTTCAGGCGAAGGAGATCACTCCGACAAAAAGCCAGCAGAGCGTTACGCCGGACGCCGGTAAATACGGCCTGTCGTCCGTGACGGTAAAGCCCATACCGGATGCGTACCAGAACGTGAGCGGCGTTACCGCGACGGCGGCGGACGTTCTCGTCAACAAGATCATCGTTGACGCGACGGGCAAGACCATCGCCGGTACTCTGCCGGAAAACGGAACGGTGACGGCCACGCTGGATGCTACTACGGGGAAGCAGTCTTACACCATCCCAAAAGGCAACCATTCCGGCTCCGGCAAGGTGAGCATTGTTCTGGAAGAAAAGACCGCCACACCGAAAACAACGGCGCAGACCATGACGCCGACGGCGGGCAAGGTAATCAGCAAGTTCACTGTGGAAGCTATTCCCGCAAAATTCGGCGACGCCTCCAACGCAACGGCGGAGGCCGGAGACATCCTTGCAGGGGAAACGGCCATTTCCCTTGACGCCAACGGGAACGCCGTGGAGGTCGAAGGCACGATGCCGGATCAGGGAACGGTCACGGCGACCATCGACGGACTGACCGTTACGAGTTATACCATACCGGCCGGAAAGCATTCCGGCAGCGGAACGGTATCTCTGACGGACGACATCGAAAAGGCGCTGGCGGCCATTTAAGCGAAGGAGGGGAAGCCAATGCCCGGTATTCCTTCACAAATCGACCGGATAAACAGCGCCAAGGCAGACATAGCGGCTGCCATAGAGGAACAGGGCGTCACGGTGCCGAGCGGGACGATGCTCGACGGCATGGCGACGCTCATCCGGAAAATCGCCCCGGTCATCGACGACCGCGTGATATATACGATGCTGGATATCGATATCGAAACGGGGGCGCTTCTCTGGAGCCACTTTGACCCATATACGGAAGGTTCCGTTCTGTCGCTCAGCGACGATGGCGGCCTTATCCAAACGGCGGCGGGCAATTTCAACATTGCCGTCATGTCACTTGATGCCGAGACAGGTATCGTTTCGGCGAGTGTTTAAATGTACAAGGAGAAACGAACATGGCAACAGTTAATCTCGGACAGGCTGCGATAGTCAGCAAGGGCGCGTACAGCGCGGCGGCGTCTTACGCGCCGCTGAATCTTGTCACGCACAACGGCGGCTCCTATCTGTGCAAGCGGGGCTGCTCGAACATCGAACCGGGCGTTTCGTCCACCTGGCAGACATACTGGGTGGCGGCGACGGTCGGCATCCGGAGCTTTGCCAAAACCGGCGAGACTGCCGATGGTATGGAGTACACCGCCACGCTTTCGGACAACTCCACTTACGTTTTTATTGTGAAAACGGCGGTGGATTACCCCATCAGCGTGGCAAACGGCGGCACGGGAGCATCGACGGCGGAAGCGGCGCGGGCAAATCTCGGAGTGCTGTCCAACGCCAATGGCGCGGTTGGCACGGCGAATCTCGGAGGCAAGGTCGTTACGGCGGAGAAGATCGCGGACAAGACGGTCGGCGCGGGTCAGCTTGCCGACGACATCCCCTACACCAAGTTCGGCATTGCCGCCGATCAGGTGCGGCACATCTATGTCGGCACGAGCGAAACGCCGCCGAGCGAGTGGCAGAGCGGCGACTTCTACGCGCAGATCGTGTGAGGTGAGCTGAATGGGATGGAGCTTAACAGCCCCGACACTTCCCGGCGGAAGCGAGTGGGTGCAGAAGGATACAATATCCATTCACAACAACCAGTTGGATGTTACGGGAACAATATCCATTGCACGGCTTGAAGGGACAAACTTTGCCCTAAAAATCGTTGAGACCCGCACATTTCATCTGACGAATCCCAACTTCACGGATTTTTACAAGACGTATCACCGCTGCGATGTTGCCGGTGTTACTGGCGAAGCCTACACAGAATCGCGCTTCGGCAGCAGCGGGAGCACAAAGGCTTATTATTTCACCGGTATTGCGGCGGCCGGAGCGGCCATCAAAGTCGTTGTTGGCGTGAAAGTGGACAACTCCACACAGGAATTTTCTTTTGCTGCCCCGGCGCTTCTCGGTGCGCCATTCGTGTTTAACGACAACGGAACGCCGAGAAAGGTTTCAAAGTGGATGTACAACGACAATGGCACAGCAAAAAACGTCATTTTGAAATACCACACATAAGAAAAAAGTTGGCGGGACGTGGAAGCAAACGACGCCGTACCGCAAGGGCGGCACATGGAAAAATGCGCTGGCAAAATTCAAATCGGAAGGAGCGTGGGAATAGTGCTCACAGTGGACAAGAATAACACCATCCACCTGACGCGCGGCGACACGGCACGGTTTGCCATCGGTCGTGTCGTGAACACCGTAACAAAGACGAACTACACACCCACAAAGGAGGTAACGTAATGACAGAAAAAGAACTTCGACAGAAAGTCGTGTCCACCGCTCTCTCGTGGTTGGGGACGCGCGAAAACACCGCCAAGCATCTCGAAATGCTTGCAATCTACAACGCGCAGCGCCCGCTGCCCCGCGGCTGGAAAATGAAAGTCACCGATTTTTGGTGCGCGGCGTTCGTGTCCACGGTCTCCCTACAGCTCGGCCTGCGCGACATCATGCCGACCGAGTGCGGCTGCCCGGGCATGGTGCGGCTCTATCAGGAGCTGGGCCGCTGGGTGGAGGATGATGCTTACGTCCCATCTCCTGCCGATGTCGTTTTTTACGACTGGCAGGACAGCGCAACGAACTACGCCACTACCGACAACGTCGGCCACCCCGACCATGTGGGCATCGTGCTCGACTGCGATGGCAATAACATGACCATCATCGAGGGCAACAACGCCAACGCCGTGAACAAGCGTGTGCTTGCCGTGAATGACCGCTTCATCCGCGGCTTCGGCATTCCCGACTATGCAAACAAGGCGGACGGCGCAGAGCCCGAACCGACGCCGGAGCCGACGCCGGAACCGGAGAAGCCCGCCGAGGAATCTACGGTTGACCCGTTCATCACGGCAAAGGCCCGCGAGGTCATCGCCGGTAAATGGGGGAACGGACAGGCTCGCAGGGACGCGCTCGCCGCATGGTTCACAAAGGCCGTGCAGGACGAGGTGAACCGGCTGCTTGCCTGACACGCAGACGAAACGACATAAGGAGCGACGGATTTATGCTTCCGGATTTTGAGATGGTCGTACACCGGTTTGAAGACCGACCGGATCTGACAATCATTCCCATCAGCGACGTACATTTGGGTGCTGCTGAACACATGGAGAAGGAATGGGCGTCCTTCTGCGAGAGCGTCCTTTCCGATCCCGGTGTCCGTATTATCCTTGTTGGCGATCTTATCAACAACGCCACGCGCAACAGCGTATCCAACGTTTTTGAAGAGACGATGCGTCCCCGCGAGCAGAAAAAGATGATGACGCAGATGCTTATGCCGCTGCGCGACCGTATTCTTGCCAGCGTGAGCGGGAACCACGAGCGGCGCAGTATGAAGGACGCGGATGACGATCCGAGCTACGATATCATGTGCAAACTCGATCTGGAGCACCTGTACCGCGAGAACATCGCGTTCATCAAGATCCAGATGGGGAAAGCGAGAGCCGACGGGCTGACAAACCCAACGTATACCATCGTGGCCACGCACGGCGCCGGAGGCGGCATTTATACCGGCGCGGCGGTGAACCGCAACGAGCGCTTCGGATACGTCATCGACGGAATGGACTGCCTCATTGTGGGGCACACGCACAAGCCGTTCGTTACGCAGCCGAGCAAGATCAAGATAAACCCGTATAACAATACGGTGTCTATGCGCCCGTTCAAGGTGGTGTCCACGACGAGCTGGCTCGCGTATGGTTCTTATGCCGCACGTTCCATGATGCTGCCGACGAGCCATGCCGTGCAGACGATCACGCTGACGGGGAAACGCAAGGAAATCGTTGTAACTATGTGAAAAAGGGAGCCGAAAGGCTCCCTTTTTCTTATAAAGGATTAACGCGTCCGAGGCAATAATTTTCTGAGCTTTTCTACGGCGTTTTTCAGCGCGGAAAGCAGGATCTCCGCATCGTGCTGCGTTGTCTCCGGGCAGATAGAGATACGCACGGTTTCCAGCGCCTCTTTTTCCGACAATCCGCTGGCTATAAGCACACGGGACGGCTCCCGGCTGCCGGCGGAACACGCGCTGCCGGCAGAACAGCAGACACCCTGCGCATCGAGCAGGGGGAGAAGCTGCGCGGAAGGTATACCGTCGAACCGGATGGAGATAATATGCGGAACAATATCCCAACCAAAGTCTTCCACGTTTATATGGCATCCTTCTATGGACGGCGCATTGTCAATAATGTAGTCACGGACCGAATACATCAACTCAAGATTCATGCGCATGTTTTCTACGCGGTATTGGAGCGCGGAGGCCATAGCCGCGGCAAGAGCCACGGACGGCGTTCCGGGACGAGCGCGGTTTTCCTGTCCGCCGCCATGGAAAAGCGGGGAGATCGGCGGAGAATTTTTCCTGGCATAGATAAACCCAATGCCCTGCGGAGCGCCGAATTTATGCCCTGCGGCGGTCAGATAGTCGCAATCGAATCTTCTTACAAATACGTTGATCTGACCGACAGCGGCTACACCGTCCAGGTGCAGGAGCGGATACTCTGCGTGATACCCGGCGATGCGTTTTCTGGAAAGGACTTCCCCGGTTTCGTTGTTCACATAGGGAACGGAAATCCCCAACGCCGGGCGGTTCACGGCATACTGCGGGATGTTCCAGACAGAGGCATGGGATGTATTGCCGTAAAGTACGGCGCCGTGCCTGAGCATAGTGTGGATCACAAGATTGTTCGCCTCTGTGCCGCCGGAACAGAAATAAATCTCTTCCGGCTCTGCACCAATACAAGCGGCGACGATTTCGCGGGATTCCTCCAAAGACTTCTTTGCGGCTCGCCCTGCGGCGTGCGCGCTGTCCGGGTTTCCTTTTGGCGCCCGCAGAAAAGCCGCTAAGGCGCATTCCAACGTCGGTGTGGATGCGGCGTGGTCGAAGTAGTACATGGACATTACCTCCGTTAAAAACTGCGTCAGACGGCGTGCAGAGCGCTCTGCGCGACCGGTGCGTCAAGGATATCGCTGAACGTTTCCGCAAGGGCTGTCTTGGTGAGGCGCTGCGCGTAAATGCGCGTCGTAGACGGCTGAGCATGGCCGAGGATTTCGGAAATGCTCTCGATGGGCGCGCCCTTTTCGAGCAGGAACGACGCGGAGGCGTGGCGCATGGCGTGGGTACGGCAGGAGGCTTCTTCGCCGAGAATGGACGCGGTATAGTTTTTGATAAGCGTGGAGAGCTGCTGACGCTCCAAGCCCTTCCACGCGCCTGTGAGACGGTCACAGCAGCCGAACAGCGGCTCGGTGTCCCCCGCGTCCGCCGGGCGAATACCGGAGCTCAGATACGCTCTGACAGCCTCCTGCGAAGCGGAGGGGAACGGGACTACACGGGGCTTATCTCCCTTCGTTACGCGGGCGTACAGGGCCTTCTTATCCCAGAAGAGGTCGGCGGGAGTGAGCGCGCGCAGCTCAGAGTTGCGGAGACCGCTCTGGAAGAGCAGCGTAACTTCGGCCTTCTCACGAAGCCAGGTATGCGGCTTGCGGGTATACACCGGCTCCTCGGCGTTGAGAAGCGCTGTGATCTGCTGCTCGTCCAGAATGTGGGAATATTCCTTCTTGTGCGCTGCGGCGAGCTTGCGCTTGGGAGGACGGAGCTCATCCGGCACGGCATTTTCGCTGAAGATGCGGATGGACACACCGTACTTGGAGAGCGCACGAAGATGCGTCAGGTACAGATCCGTTGTCACGATGGACCAGCTGCCGTCCTCTACGAACGCGACGACCGACTGCGGGCAGAACTCAGAGAAGCCGTTCTTCTCCATGCTCTCGCGGAAGCGGCGGAACGTGCCGGTGTAGGCTTCGATGGACGCCTCCGTCCACTCGTTGCGGCGCATCTGCGCGGTGAACATTCTGACAACCTCATCGTAATTTTCAAACATCTTCGTGACCTCCTTTTGCTTTATGCTTTATATGCCGGGCAGACAGGCGTTTTGCAACCGCCACCGGAAGAAAAATTTTCCTCGGAGCCGCCGAACGAGAGCGCGACGATCTCCTTTTCCCGCGCGGCCATGTCTTCCGAAAGATAACTGACGGTCGTTTCGCAGTATTCGCAGACGCGCTTTGCGTCTTCCGGGTCGAGAGGATGGTCGAGATCGTCGAGCGTGTAGAAGATCAGGTCGGAGAGCATCTGAAGAAGCCCTGCGGCGCGGCGGAAGGTGCGCTGATCGCGCTGGGCTTGGAGGAAAAGGGAAGCGGATTCGCTCATGCCGCTTCACCTCTCAGAAACTTGTCAAGGAAATACTGCTGGCCCTTTCCGGTGACACGCGGGGTACGGAAAATCTTCGGGGGATGATCGGGCGATGTGCGCGTAGATTCAACGATGCGGAACAGGCCGAGGTCCATACTGTACTGCGTCGGCATATTTCGGTCAGAACCGGTCTTGATAAGATATCCGTGCTCGCGCAGCCACACAAACAGGCGCTTTTCCCCGATGTTAATACCGTTCTGCCGGAGAAGCTTGGCCAGATCACGGATCAGAATGCCGTCCTCGCTGGCGCCGACAGAATCAGCAAAGAGAACTTTCGGGGCATCGGCGGCGATTTTCGCGTTGAGTTTCTTTGTTTCGTTCAGAGACGCAATCAGGAACTGCTTCGTGCGCTCGTCAGCGTTGGGGAAGTAGCTGTTCACAAAAAATTCTTCCGTGGCAACAAAGCCGCCTGTGTGATTGATCGTAACAAGGACTTCGTCGAAGATCCAACTCTCAAACTCATCCGCGCCGGGAAGCTGCGACTTTGCAGCGAGCCGGTAAACGTCGCCCTCCGGGATGAAGTTAATCTGCTGGATCTTCCCACTGATAGGGGTAGAACGTTTCGTTATAGCCCTACAATGGTCATTGACTGCCTTGTTCGGGTTGCTATAACCGAGTGCTCTTGCCACATCTGCGCCGCAGAAAAGGGTTTTTCCGTTCTCGGTGATTGTGCGAATAGTGCCAAACTTTTCGCTGTTGAATACGCGCAGGGAATTGTTCATAAGAATCCTCCATCATAAAGAAAGTTATCTTTCTTGACCTTGATGGGGAGGTGTAGTAGAATATTTACACGTTCCTCCATCAGGGAACCGTACAGCGTGGCATCGGAAGGTCGAAATTCTCTGCTGCGCTGTACTCTTTTTTCATTTCTTCAGACCGTCATAGACGATTTTTATGCCCTCACGGATGATCTCGGCCTTGCTTTTTCCCGTGACTTCCACACAGTATTCAAGGCGTTCGATATCTTCTTTGGACATCCTAATCCGGGTGCTAAGCGTCTTAGGATTGTCGGTCGGTCTACCTGTTCGTGGAGACATTCTGCACCTCCTTTTGTATCCACAAATATATGATATATTATGTGGATACTAAAGTCAAGAGAATTTTGAAGTTTTTACATCGTATATCTCCGGCTTGAAACCGTCGCCCGCGGGCTTGGCTTCACGCAAATTGCTGCAAGCGGAAACGAGGTCGTCCGCTGGGAGCGCGTCGAGCAGTATCTTGCTGAGATTGGTTTCCCCCACTTGTGGGGGAAAGGTGATTTTATCCCCGAAAACATCTTCAGCCGAGAAAGACCGCTTATTGGCGGTCTTTTCTCTTTTCCTGTGTCAGTCGTCGGGATCAGCATATGGACACGGGCTCGTGCAGCGGCGGGCAACCAGTTCCAGCGCTTTATGCAGCGCGTCCCGCTTGGAAGCGGCGGAGGCGACAATATAGGCGGGCGGCTCCGAATTGTCGTCCGCCGTGATCGTGATGCGGTAGGTTTTCAACAGCACCTGATTTTTCTGCTTAATCACCGGTGGGTTCCCCTTTCCCTGTAATTAAAAACGACATGGGCAGCGTCTCGATCCAGTCGCAGAACATGTGCCAATCGGGCAGACGGTGCGTCCGCCGCTGCTGATAGATCGTCTTGAGCTGGCGGTAATTTGTTACCATGCCGGCGGTATACTCAAAGCCCGTGGGGAGATTATAAAGCAGTTTCAGGTAGTTTTCCGCGGTTGGGTTCGCAAGATATGCGTTGCGGATTTCGCCGACTCTCTGCGCGATTATTGGATCGACGTAACGGTTGAACTGGTCGTATAGGTCAAAGCTGGCGGCTTTATGCATGGTGGACTGCGAAGAGACGAAATCCATGAAGTGATAGCGCTGTATCTCAACCCATGCTTTGATGGGGAAAGTGAGATCAAACGTAACCACGACACCGTTGAGAGCGTTATCATGCCCCATGCCCGTATCGCACATCAGGCACGCCTTGATACCGGGGGTCAGCTCGGAATTGAGCTTTTCGAGGTTTACGGCCTTGGGGTATTTTGCTGTGCGAATGGCACGTTCCAGCCCGAAAACCTCTGTGTTTGTGATTTTAGACATGTTATTTTCTCCTGTTCTTTTTCTGCTTGACGAGGTAATGGAGAATGGCGATCGCTTCTAACAAAAGCGCAATATCCAACGATACGACCGCAGTAGCGAGGGCTAAATACAGCGCATCGGACATATCATAGCCTCCCGACGGCTCGCGCGGCCATATACTGCCCGTAGGTCAGACCGGCTGCGCGAGCCTTTTTGGATATGTCCGCGATGGATTCGGCCGGCTTTTTTGCCGCTCTCTCGGCGGCTTCAAGGTTCCCGCGGTTGGCGCGGTACAGTACGCCGTGCTGATCGCAGCAGTACTGTTTATTGGGCGAGTTTTTCCAGAATTTCTGCCCGCAGTACGGGCAGCGGGCGAGACCGAAACGGCGGTTTTCTCCGGATTTTTTATAGCTCATAGTGTTTCCCTCCTGCGCCTATTGCCGCACGAAGCTGCGGCGAGATCATTTTCCGCTCGGCTTCCTGCATAAGCAGCCGTTCTGTCTCACGTTTCGACATGGGCTTCGGTTTTGGCTGGATTTCCCCGCGTTTGGCGGCTATGGCCGTCGGATTTGTTTTGTGCTGTCCCATCGTTAACCTCCCCACAAGCCGCGGCGAATTTCTTCGTAGCTCTCTGCGACACTGAAGGACGACATTGCGGTTTCGGGCGAGAGAAAAATCATGCTGCCTTTCTTCTGGGGAAGAACGCACGCGATCCAGTGTATGTTTAATAGGCAGATGTCTGCGCCCGGATTGGTGGGAGACGTTGGATGCACCTCAATAAAATCACTCATTCTTTTCCTTCCCTTCTTTTTCGGAGATGTTCACGAATAAAATAAGAATAAATGTTCAGCAAC
>OIXL01000041.1_pt1 | contig 81484 bp, 57 predicted proteins | sample 1587761 | NCBI WGS metagenome assembly OIXL01 (sample SAMN03283246) | human gut metagenome | biome: human-associated habitat; material: feces | host: Homo sapiens | place: Peru | collected 2012 | reverse complement strand
ATTCGTGCCTGCCTTGTCTTTCACTCCTCAGGGAACTATCGCTTCCTGGGATGGTAACGCTGCTACCAAGACTTACACGATGCCTGTTACAGCCAGCTGGATGGTAGACCTCTTCGGCAACCTGCTCTCTCAGAAGCGTGGTGCCCAGATGGCGCTGCTCCAGTTGCAGGATTATCAGGTATCTGTCAAGACCAACCTCATCGCCAACATCGCCAACATGTATTATACTCTGTTGATGCTCGACAAGCAGGTGGAGTTGGTTAACAATATGGAAGGATTGACCAAGGATACTTGGGAGACTATGCAGAAGATGCACGATCTCAGATTGGGTTACCGTACACCAGCCATCCAATCAGCTGAGTCTAACTACTATTCTGTATTGACCCAGAAGACCGATCTGTTGCGCCAGATTCGTGAGACAGAGAACTCTCTGAGTCTGCTCATCGGCGACCAGGCACATAGCATCGCCCGTGGCAAGTTGGATAACCAGAGTCTTCCATCTAATTTCTCAACCGGTGTAGGCATCCAGTTGCTCAACAACCGTGCTGATGTCCACGCAGCCGAGATGAATCTTGCCCAGTGCTTCTATGGTGTAGAGACCGCCCGCAGCAAGTTCTATCCATCTATCACCATTTCCGGTACAGGTGCCTTCACCAATTCAGGTGGTGCAGGTATCGTGAACCCAGGTAAGTGGTTGCTCTCTGCAGTAGGTTCTCTTACCCAGCCAATTTTCCAGAACGGCCGTATCATTGCCGGTTTGAAGGTGGCTAAGATGCAGTATGAGCAGGCTTACAACACCTGGCAGAATACCGTGCTGAAGGCTGGTAGCGAGGTGAGCAATGCGCTGGTTCTCTACAACTACTCTGATGAGAAGAGCAAGATAGAGCAGAAACGAATAGAAGTACTCGAGAAGAATGTAGAATCTACCAAGGAATTGATGGGTATTGCAGGCAGTTCTTACCTTGAAATCATCCAGGCACAGTCTTCACTCCTCAACGTACAGCTTTCTAAGGTAGCTGATGACTTCAACAAGATGCAGGCAGTAGTAAATCTCTACTATGCATTGGGTGGAGGAGCTAAGTAGTTTATAGTTAATAATTAATAGTTTATAGTTATGGCTAGTATAATAAGTCCAAAGGCAGAGGTTTCTCCAAAGGCTAAGATTGGAGACAACTGCAAGATATATCCATTCGTCTATATCGAGGACGATGTGGTCATCGGCGACAACTGTACCATCTATCCATTCGTGAGCATCATGAACGGTACTCGCATGGGTAATAATAATAAGGTGTTCCAGGCAGCCGTTATCGCTGCCCTCCCACAGGATTTCAACTTTACTGGTGAGGAGAGTGAGGTAGTGATTGGCGACAACAATACCATCCGTGAGAACGTGGTTATCAACCGTGGTACACACAAGGGTGGCAAGACCGTTCTGGGCAACAACAACTTCCTGATGGAAGGTGCCCATATCTCTCACGATACCGTAATCGGCAACGGTTGCGTATTCGGTTATGGTACCAAGATTGCGGGCGACTGCGTGATTGGTAACGGTGTCATCTACTCAACATCTGTAGTAGAGAACGCCAAGACTAGAGTAGGCGACTTGGCGATGATTCAGGCAGGTACTACCTTCTCTAAGGATATTCCTCCTTATATCATTGCCGGTGGAAAGCCTGTGAAGTATGCAGGTCCTAACACCATCATCATGGAAGCAGCCGAGCTTACCGAGAAGGTTCGCAAGCATATTGCTAATGCCTACCGTTTGGTATTCCATGGTCAGACATCCCTCTTCGATGCCATCAACCAGATCAAAGATCAGGTGCCAGATGGACCGGAGATTCAGAACATCATCCAGTTCCTGGAGAGTTCAGAGAAGGGTGTCATCACTAAGATGTAATGAATGTACATAAAGGGATTTACCATCCCGAATAGTAAATTTTTCATTTAGTAAATTCAAGTCATACCTATTTGAATTTTACTTATTATGTGAAGGGCTGGCCGTGAGGTTGGCCCTTTTTGCTTCTCTACTTAATTGGATAATGGAGATAATCTGATAAGAACAGTTGCTTTATCTGGTTGAAATCTCTGTTCATAGACTTTGAATGTCCGTTCATAGACTTTGAATGTCCGTTCATAAGTTTTGAATGTCCGTTCAATGTCTATGAACGAAGATTTCTGCTAGTTCAATCAACAAATACATTTAGGTTTTCATAGTTTTTATCTCGGGTTTATCAGATTCTTTCTCCTGTTCTTTCATTTGCTTTCTCCCATTAATTAATTGAATAAATGTAAATAAATGCAATTTTATTTTGTAATCTCTTCGTTTATGCGTATCTTTGCAGACAATTTGGGTCATTGTGCCCTTTTGGTTTTAAGTAAGTAAAGATTTTTTAAAATGAGAAAGAAACAATATAAGCCTAGCAATCATCGTGGATTGCAGGTCATTACTTTGTGTATCAGTACCGCTATGGTGCTCATTTTGTTGGGATTAGTTATCTTCTCTGTTCTCATGGGACGCAATCTCTCTTCCTATGTGAAGGAGAATCTCGTGGTACAGGTGATGCTCGAACAGGATATGACTAACCCGGAGGGATTGCAGATGTGTAAACGCCTGAATGCAAGACCTTATGTCAATACGCTGACTTATATCACCAAGGAAGAGGCACTGAAAGAAGCTACCCGCGATTTGGGTACCAACCCGAGCGAGTTTGCCGGTGTCAACCCTTTCCAGCCTTCCATAGAGATTACGACGAAGGCTGATTACGCGAACAATGATTCATTGAAGTGGATTACTAAGGAACTGAAGGCATTCCCACGTGTTACCGAAGTTACTTATCAGCATGACCTGATAGAACAGGTGAACAATTCGTTGGCAAAGATCAGTATCGGATTGCTGATTGTAGCAGCCCTGCTCACCTTTATCTCGTTCTCGCTGATTAACAATACGGTGCGTCTGGGCATCTATGCCCGCCGTTTCTCCATCCATACGATGAAGCTGGTAGGTGCATCCTGGGGCTTTATCCGCCGTCCGTTCCTGCGCAGGGCAATGCTTGTGGGCGTTGTTTCAGCCCTGCTGGCAGATGGTTTCCTGGGCGGTTGTCTCTATGCATGGTCGCTTCACGAACCGGAACTGATGAATGTTTTGGGCTGGCAGGAACTTGCCATCACCGGCGGCTCCGTCTTCCTCTTCGGTATCATTATCACCGCCTTCTGCGCCTGCATCTCAGTCAATAAGTTCCTGAAGATGAAGGCGGGAGACCTTTATAAGATTTAGTTAATAGTTAAAAGTTAATAGTTTATAGCAATCTTGCTATCAACATTCAACACTCAACATTCAACATTAAAAAAAATGGATAAGAAGAATTTAGCATTCGACAAGATGAACTTTATCTTGTTAGGCATCGGAATGGCGATTATCATCATCGGTTTTCTGCTGATGAGTGGCGCCGGTTCTAACGAGCATACCTTCGATACTGATATTTTCAGTACTCGTCGCATCGTTGTAGCACCAACCGTAACATTGATAGGTTTCCTTTCAATCATCTATGCGGTGATACACAAGCCGAAAGACAATGAATAATTTATAATTAATATACATATTATTATTAGTATTAGATGGATTTTATTCAGACTATCATTATCTCTATCGTAGAGGGACTGACCGAGTTCTTGCCTGTATCCAGTACGGGCCACATGATTATAGCAGAAAATTTGTTGGGTGTAGATATCCAGGATAAGTTTGTCAATGCCTTTACTGTCATCATCCAGTTTGGCGCCATCCTTTCTGTCATCTGTCTGTATTGGAAGAGATTCTTCTATCCAGAGGCTGTGAAGACCGGTGAGAAGACCTATTTGAAGGCGATGTTCGATTTCTATGCCCGTCTGGTTGTAGGTACCGTGCCTGCCGTGGTGTTGGGTCTTGCCTTCAATGATTTCATCGAGTCAAACCTTGGCAATGTACAGCTGGTGGGCTGGATGCTTGTCATTGGCGGTATTTTCATGCTCTTCTGCGATAAGATATTCAATAAAGGCAGCGAACAGACCAAGCTTACTTACAAGCGTGCCCTGATTATCGGTTTCATCCAGTGTATAGCGATGATTCCTGGTGTATCGCGCTCCATGTCAACCATCGTAGGTGGTATGTCCCAGCGTCTTACCCGCAAGGCAGCAGCCGAGTTCTCATTCTTCCTGGCAGTGCCAACCATGTTTGGCGCCACCTGTCTCGAGGTTTATAAGCTCATCAGCCATGGCGGCGGCTCATTGCTCACCCTGGGCAACAACCTGTTCACATTGATATTAGGCTCAGTGGTAGCATTCATCGTTGCCATTCTCGCCATCAAGTTTTTCATCAATTATGTCACCAAGTACGGTTTTGCAGCTTTCGGCTGGTACCGTATCGTAGTAGGACTTATCATTATCATCTGCGGCCTTTGCGGTGTAGATATGCAGATGGTTGACTAAACATAAACTATGGATTTCAGAAAAGGAGAAATTATTGCCATCGACAAGCCTTATCGCATGTCGAGTTTCGGAGCCCTGGCACATGTTCGCTATCTGCTCAGCAAGAAGCTCGGTTTTAAGGTGAAGATAGGACATGCCGGTACGCTCGATCCCCTTGCCACTGGCGTGCTGGTGCTCTGCACCGGTAAATGTACCAAGCAGATAGAACAGCTGCAGACCCATACTAAGGAGTATACAGCTACCCTGCAGCTCGGTGCTACTACCGCCAGCTACGATAAGGAACACAGCGTGAATCACACCTATCCTACGGAGCATATCACCCGCCAGCTGGTGGAGGAAACGCTCAAACAGTTTGTGGGCGAGATTCAGCAGGTTCCGCCTACCTACAGCGCCGTAAAGGTGAATGGCGACCGCTCTTATGCCTTGCGCCGAGCAGGCGAAGAGGTTCAGCTCAAGCCGAAGACCGTGCGTGTAGACGAGATAGAACTCACCGATTATAACGATGAGGAGAAGACCGCCAGCATCCGCGTGGTTTGCGGCAAAGGTACTTACATCCGCTCCCTCGCCCGTGATATCGGCAGGGCTCTCGATAGTGGCGCCTACCTTACCGCCCTCCGCCGTACCAAGGCCGGAAGTTTCGCAGTAGAAAACTGCATCAGTTTTGAACATTTCCAGGAATGGCTTGATGAGCAGCCTCTCGAAGACAGCCTTCAGCAGCCATCCAAGTAATAAAAAATATAACATGAAGCTATCACAATTTAACTTTAAGTTGCCAAAAGATCAGGTGGCACTTTATCCACATAAGGCAAAGCACGTGGTAAAAACGGCTAGTGGTGAACGTACATTCGAGATTACTCGCCGCGATGAGTCCCGACTCATGGTTCTCCACAAGAAGTCAGAAACCATCGAGATGTACAAGAAAGATGAAAACGGCAAGGATATGGTTGATGCCGATGGCAATCCAGTATTCCTGCAGTTCAAGGATATCGTGAATTACTTCGAAGAGGGCGATACCTTCATCTTCAACAATACCAAGGTTTTCCCAGCTCGTCTTTATGGTACTAAGGAGAAGACCGATGCCAAGATTGAGGTGTTCCTGCTCCGTGAGCTCAATCCTGAGATGCGCCTTTGGGACGTATTGGTAGAGCCTGCCCGCAAGATCCGTATCGGCAACAAGCTTTTCTTCGATGATGTCAACGAGATGGTTGCCGAGGTTATCGACAATACCACCAGCCGTGGCCGTACCCTCCGTTTCCTCTATGATGAGGATGGCAATCATGATGTCTTCAAGCGTTCGCTCTTCGCTCTGGGCGAGGCTCCGCTTCCTCGCTACGTTATCGATGCACGTGAGGATCATCACGCTACAGAGGATGATATGGACGATTTCCAGTGTGTTTTCGCTGAGGTAGAGGGTGCTGTAACTGCTCCTGCTACCGGTCTTCACTTCTCACGCGAGCTGATGAAGCGTATGGAGATCAACGGTATCAACGAGGCTTATATCACCCTGCATTGCGGTTTGGGCAACTTCCACGATATTGAGGTTGAAGACCTTACCAAGCACAAGATGGATTCTGAGCAGATGATGATTAGCCAGGAGGCATGCGATCTGGTTAACAAGACCAAGCTTGCCGGCCATCGCGTCTGCGCTATCGGTACCAGCGTGATGAAGGCAACAGAAACGGCTGTAGGCACCGATGGTATGATGAAGGCTTTCGATGGATGGACCAACAAGTTCATCTTCCCTCCATACGATTTCGGTCTTGCTGATTGTGCCGTAGCCAATTTCTATCATCCGGAGTCAACCCTGATGATGAGTACTGCAGCCTTTGGCGGTTACGACCTGGTTTACGAGGCATACAAGATGGCTGTGAAGAATGGCTATATGTTTGGCTGCTATGGTGATTCTTTGTTGATGCTTCCAGATTAAACATCGGTATAAACAGTTTTTATACACATAGAAGTTGTTGATATTCTGGGTTTTAGCTTAGTTATCCACAATTTTTATAAAAGTGTGAATAAGTATGTATCAGGTATATTTAAGTCTCGGTACGAATTTGGGCAACCGAAAGCGCAACATTCGCGAGGTAATAGAAAAGATAGGAGAGCAGATTGGTGTGGTAGAGCGCCAGTCTGCTCTTTACGAAACCAAGCCTTGGGGCTATTCATCGCCCAATGACTATATCAATGCCTGTGTGCTGGTTCTCACCACGATGGCTCCGCGCCAGGTGCTGGAGGCTACGCAGCGCATAGAGCGCGAAATGGGGCGCACCATGAAGTCGGTGGATGGCGAATACCAGGACCGCATCATCGATATTGATATCCTGATGATAGATGACTTGGTTATAGATGAGCCCGATTTCAAGGTTCCTCATCCGTTGATGGAGGAGCGTGAATTCGTGATGAAACCGCTGAAGGAAATACTCAGGTAATTTAATTTTAGTAAGTATACAAAAACGGGCTAGGAGCTTTTTCGCTCTCAGCCCGTTTTCTGTTTATTATCTTTCTTTATTCCTGCTGCGTTCTTTCATCCAGGCAGATGGAGTAATACCTTCTGATTTGGCAAAGACGCTCGAAAAGTAGGGCAGCGAGGAGAAACCTACGTTGTAGGCGATATCCTTCAGCTTGGCATCAGGATGTTCGCTCATCATTTTCTTGGCTTCTTCCAGGCGCAGACTCGCTATCCAGCTGCTGAAGTTCATGCCGAATTCTTCCTTGATGAAGGAGGAGAGGTAGGTCTTGTTGGTATACAGCCTGGTGGCAAGATCATCTATCGTGAACTGGTCCTTCAGATACGATTTCTCCTGAATCCATTCCGTTACTCTAGGGCGCAGCGTTTCGATGTAGGCTTTCTTCGGACTGGCTTCTCCGCTCTTTTCTTCTTCCGTCTTATCGCAGTCTGCCTTCATCAGCGTCTCGTATTCTGAGGTATAGTTGATGATGTTTACCAGAATATAGAGGTTCATGCCCACCACATAGAATTGCACCAGCCAGTTGAACAGGGCACCCGTACGGATGGATATCACGCCCAGTATCAGCATGCCGTAGAAGAGCCAGTGGCTCACCTTGAGCCATCTGATGAAATGGCTCTTCTCGTTCGAGAAGTAGTTTTCGAAGAGGGCGTTGCTTCTCAGATAGCACTTGTTGAAGTAGTAGATATGCCCTATGAGCATCTCCAGCAGTCCTATCAGGGCGATAAGCAGCAGGGGTATCTGGTATGCCTTCAGCGCATCTGTCATGGCGATAAGGGCGAAGAAAGCCGTCATTGTGAACTTTACGGCTATCGTCCTGCAGCGCTTCCGGGAGATATAATGAGGGTCGAGCAGACTGCTGAGCGAGAAGCTGAAGCAGATGCCCATCAGATAGAAGAGGATGATGTCGAAACAGGGAACCCAGTTGTTATATTCCGTCCAGCTTCCTGTAAATGAAGCTATCCAGATCCATATATTCAGGCTGATGAGCATCATTCCGCCTGCCATCAGTCTTTTAGATCTGCGAAAAGTTTTGTAAACGGCCGTATCAGGTGTCTGGTAGAGCAACAGGATGGTTGCCAGCGTCAGATAGATGATGCTGGTTATGGTTACAAGTTCTACAAAGTGCTGTTCTAAGAAATGAATCATATTCTTTTTTTATTTATGAGTAAGCAAGAAAAATCCCATCGCTCTTGCGAACGATGGGATTCTGTTCTGTTAAGCAATGTGTCTGCCTAAGCTGATTACTTACGAAGACCGAGGGCCTTGATGATAGCACGATAGCGATTGATGTCGCGATCATACAAGTAATCGAGCAATGCACGACGCTTTCCTACAAGCTGTGTCAACGCACGTGTTGTAGTATAATCTTTACGGTTCTTCTTAACGTGCTCCGTCAAATGAGCAATACGGTATGAGAACAATGCTATCTGGCTCTCAGCTGAACCAGTATCAGAGTTAGACTTTCCGTACTTGCTAAAGATCTCTTCTTTTTTTGCTTTGTCTAAATACATAGCTGTAAAAACTTAATTTAATAAAATATGAATATGTTTAATTTTGTGCATCTGATGACCTTCCTCACGGCGGTTTCATTAAAAATGCGGTGCAAAGATACAACTTTTTGCCGAATTATGCAAACATTTCGGGATTTTTTTGTAATTTTGCACCCAAATTTAAGTATTTAAGGTAAAAATTAAAATGCAAGACATTAGAAACATTGCAGTTATTGCACACGTTGACCATGGTAAGACTACATTGGTCGACAAGATGATGCTCGCCGGTAAGCTGTTCCGCGACGGCCAGGATAACAGCGGCGAAGTGCTCGATTCCAACGACTTGGAGCGCGAGCGTGGTATAACCATTCTCTCAAAGAATGTATCTATCAATTGGAAAGGTACTAAGATTAATATCCTCGATACTCCTGGACACTCTGACTTCGGTGGTGAGGTTGAGCGCGTGCTCAACATGGCAGATGGATGCCTCCTCCTCGTCGATGCTTTCGAGGGTCCGATGCCTCAGACCCGTTTCGTGCTCCAGAAGGCATTGCAGCTCGGACTGAAGCCTATCGTCGTTGTTAATAAGGTAGATAAGCCTAACTGTCGCCCTGAAGAGGTGTACGAGATGGTATTCGACCTGATGTGCGACCTCGATGCTACAGAAGACCAGCTCGACTTCCCAGTAGTTTACGGTTCTGCCAAGAACGGCTGGATGGGCGAGGACTATAATCATCCAACAGACAATATCGATTATCTGCTCGATAAGATTATTGAGGTTATCCCTGCTCCTAAGCAGCTCGAGGGTACTCCACAGCTCCTTATCACATCACTCGATTACAGCTCTTATACAGGTCGTATCGCCGTAGGTCGTGTTCACCGTGGTACATTGAAGGACGGCATGAACGTTACCATCTGTCACCGCGACGGAACCCAGGAGAAGACCAAAATCAAGGAGCTCCACACCTTCGAGGGTATGGGCCACAAGAAGACCGATCATGTAGATTCAGGCGATATCTGTGCCGTTGTCGGCTTGGAGAAGTTCGAGATTGGTGATACCATCTGCGACTTCGAGAATCCTGAGCCACTGCCTCCAATCGCTGTCGATGAGCCTACCATGAGCATGCTCTTCACCATCAACGATTCACCATTCTTCGGTAAGGAAGGCAAGTTCTGTACATCACGCCACATCCAGGAGCGCTTGAACAAGGAGCTCGAGAAGAACCTCGCTCTCCGCGTACAGCCTTACGAGGATTCTACCGATAAGTGGATTGTATCAGGCCGTGGTGTGCTCCATCTCTCTGTACTCATTGAGACCATGCGCCGCGAGGGCTATGAACTCCAGGTAGGTCAGCCTCAGGTTATCTATAAGGAGATTGACGGTGTGAAGTGCGAGCCTGTAGAGGAGTTGACCATCAACGTACCAGAGGAGTTTGCTTCTAAGATGATTGATATGGTAACCCGCCGCAAGGGTGATATGACCTCTATGCTGAACATGGGCGAGCGTGTAGACATCGAGTTCGATATCCCATCACGTGGTATCATTGGTCTGCGTACCAACGTGCTTACCGCTTCTCAGGGCGAGGCTATCATGGCTCACCGCTTCAAGGAGTATCAGCCATACAAGGGTGAAATCAGCCGCCGTTCTAACGGTAGCATGATTGCGCTCGAAACCGGTACTGCCTTTGCTTACGCCATCGATAAGCTGCAGGATCGTGGTAAGTTCTTCATCGACCCGGGTGAGGAGGTTTACGGTGGCGAGGTTGTAGGTGAGCATGTTCACGATAACGACCTGGTAGTCAACGTAACCAAGGCTAAGCAGCTTACCAACGTGCGTGCTTCTGGTTCTGACGATAAGGCTCGCGTCATTCCTAAGACCGTGATGAGTCTTGAGGAGTGCCTGGAGTATATCCGTGAGGACGAGTACGTAGAGGTAACTCCAAAGAACATGCGTATGCGCAAGATCGAGCTCGATCACCTGAAGCGCAAGCGCAGCAACAAAGACTAAACAGAAATGTTTTTGTGGAGATTTTTTAGAAAGTTTTCATTGCCCTGCTCCCTGGTTATGGGAGCATTGGGCTACCTGATATTCGCCAATGTGCCCTTCCTGGTGCCCATTGGCGATTATTGTGGTCCGAGGTTGGTAAGTCTGATGCCGGTGGTGCTGTTCTCCCTGCTCTATGTTACTTTCTGTAAGATAGAAATCAAGGAGATGAAGCCTAAGGCGTGGCATTTCATCCTCCAGCTCATCCGTACCTCGCTGGCATTGATGATGGTGGTGCTCATCTTCGAGTTCGGCTCCGATTACAGCACCAAACTGATTCTCGAGGGTGCCTTCATCTGCTTCATCTGTCCTACGGCTGCCGCTGTGGCTGTGGTTACGGAGAAGTTGGGCGGCAGTATCGGTTCGCTGACCACTTATACGGTCATCGCCAACATTTTTACGATGGTCATCATTCCGAGTCTTTTCCCGATGGTAGAGAAGGGGGCAGATGTATCGTTCCTCATGATGAGTGCGATGGTGTTCCGCAATGTCACTACCGTGCTGGTGGTGCCTCTGCTGCTTGCCTTGCTGAGCCGCCGGTTCCTGCCGAAATGGGTGGATAAAGTGAAGAATGTAAAGGATTTAGGCTTTTATATGTGGTGTTTCAACCTCACGATACTGATGGGCGAAACGGTTCGCAACATGCTCCATGCCGAAGTATCGGGCGTAACGATGCTTCTGCTGCTCTTTGTGCCGCTGCTGGTATGTCTCCTCCAGTTTGCCATCGGCAAGGCGGTAGGCAGGCATTTCGGTGCGAGTATCAGTGCCGGTCAGGCGTTGGGACAGAAGAATACGGTTGTGGGCATCTGGCTCACCCTCACCTTCCTGAATCCTCTTGCTGCCGTAGCACCGGGTGCCTATGTAGTGTGGCAGAATCTGGTCAATGGCTGGCAACTTTGGTATAAAGAAAAATATGGCAAGCTTAAGTGGTAAGCTTGCCATATTTTTTTGTTTCTAATCCTGGGTAGGGTAGATGAGGTTTTCTTCCCTGATGCAGCAGAGCACCTCATCCAGATATTTTCTGGCTTCGTATTTCGCCATAGGCAGGTCGTGGAGCAGGTAGTTGCCGCAGTCCTTTGCCGCCTGTCCCGGAATCTCACCCTCGAAATCGGCGATAAACTTAAAGGTGCGCTTCATCAGTTCCACGATGTCCTTGCTCTCCAGGTCGCCCTTGATGAGGAGATAGTTGCCCGTGAGGCATCCCATCGGTCCCCAGTAGATGATGCGGTCCTTCCACTCCTCGTCGTTGCGCAGGTAAGTGGCAGCCAGGTGCTCAATGGTATGGATGGCGCCGTTGTGCAGACAAGGCTCCTGGTTAGGCACCTTCATGCGGATATCGAATGTTGTGATGACTTCTCCGCCTACTTCGTCCTTACGGCTCACGTAGATGCCGCGGAGCAGCTTATTGTGATTGATTGTAAAACTTGGAATCTTATTCATCTTTTTTATAATGTTGAATGTTGAATGTTGAGTGTTGAATGTTGAATGTTGAGTGTTGAGTGTTGAATGTTGAGTGTTAAATATTGAGTGAAGAATCATTCAACACTCAACATTCAACACTTCTAAAGACTTTCGAGGAAAGCCTTGGTAACATTGAAAGAGCCTTCAGCCATTTTAGCCCAGAAGTCGAAATACTGCTGTGCCTTGGTATCTTTCAGCGGTACATCGCTGATGATGCGGAAGGAGATGAAAGGCGTCTTGTAGATGTGGCAGGTCTGGGCGATAGAGCAGCTCTCCATATCCACCGCCATCGCCTGAGGGAAGTGTTCCAGGATAGAGCGCATTTTCTCCTTGCTGTCAACAAACCATTCGCCGCTCACAATCTGTCCGGCGTGGATCTTCGGGTGCCTATTGCCCGGCAGGTTGTTGATGGCGAGTGCCTTCTCCACATATTCCTTAGGTGTTTTGAAGGAAGCAGGCATGCCCAGAATCTGTCCGAATTCGCATTCCTCGCCGCAGTAGGCATCGTGGTAAACGCAGTTGGTTGCCACCACCACCTCAGTCACGTTGAGGTTGATATCAGCACCTCCAGCCACGCCTGAAGAGATGACGAGGTCAGGGTGATAGTTGTCAATCATTTCCACGGCACCTATGGTACTGTTCACCTTACCGATGCCGCATTGTTGCATCACCACTTCGTTATTGCCTATCTTTCCGATAACGAAGTCCTTATAGTTTTTTCTCTCAACCTGCGATTCGGTCAATAATGTTTTGAGTTGCGCGAACTCCTTGTCCATCGCAACGATAATTCCTATTTTCATCTTGTATACTAACTTTTGGGTGCAAAGTTACTAAAAATATTGCAGAGAGTAGCAAAGTTTAAGGAGTTTTTAAGGAAAAAGGCTTTTAAATGTAAAAAGGGGCTTTTAAAGGTAAAAAAGTAAAAAGGTAAAAAAGTAAAAAGAGCCTTAGCCCCTTCGCGCCCCCGTCCCCAGCGATTCCATCGCTGGTCCCCCGTAATGTTAAAAGCCCCTGATGTAAGAACACACCAGAGGCTTTTTGTTGCGTATTTTGATGGGTTAATATGACATATTCATATCTTCTGTGATGCAGATATAGAAATCTGCCAGTCCCAGATAATCTTCATCTATTTTGTCAATCTCTTCCTGACGCACCGCTCTGATGGTGCTGACTGTAGTCTTTGGGCGATATTCCTTGAGATAAGGGATGATGCCGTTGTTAGCGTCAGAATGATAGGTGCCGTTGAAGTGAATCATCTGCTCGCCCTTCTTTAGGTTCTGGGCGATAAACCAGCCCATTGTGGCATCCTTGATAGCCTGAGCCTGTGCCATCAGTTCTGGCTTTGAATCCTTAGCCTTGCCCATCAGTCCCATCAGAGCAAAGCCTGATTGGGCATTCTCATTCTCCACATATTTGATAGGCAACTTCGGGAGATAGCGCTTGGCTTCGGCTGAGAGTGAATCGAGATAGGCGAGACCTTTCTCCTTTACCACACTGGCGTAGCGGCGAGGCACGTTGGTTGCTATCAGCGGGAGATGATGGCGCTTGGAATAGTAAACCAATGGCTCATAGTCGGTACTGTAGTTAGGCCAGAGACGGCATTCTTCTTCGAAGCGGTCGGATGAGATTACGCTGCCGGTATATTCGTCGATGATGAGCTGGTTGTCGGCTTCGAGCATCTCCATACCTACCTTCAGCTTATTGTTGTTCTCAGCCAGCGACTCCAATACCTTCAGCTCCATCCAGTGGCTGATGACGCAATTGTGAATTTCGCCGAAGAACACCACATCGCTGGCGGCTACGGTTTTGATCATATTCTCGTAAGTAACTTCCTTGCCTTTTGCATCAAAAATACGGTATATCTCAGGTGTCTTCTGTGCATAGGCAGTCATGCTCATCATGAGCATGACCATCCATAATATCTTCTTCATATCTTTTCTTCTTTGGGTTGTTTAAAGTTTAAAATGGATTGCCCTTATAGAGCAGAGCTACGCGCTCAGGACGCACATACTCTTCGAATCCCTTGCGGATATCTTCGGTGGTGATACTCTTCAGGCAGTTGCTGTAGTTGTCGAAATCTTCCAGACTCTCGCCGTTCTGCAAGAGGGTAGTCAGGATGTTCTTCCATTCTGCCGGTGCGTCATCAGAGAGCGACTTGCGCTTGGTAACGAGGAACGACATCTTCAGTTTGTTGAGCTCTCCCTCGCTGATTCTGCTGGTCTGCAGCTCTTTGATGATTCCGTCCAGTGCCTGGATAGCCTTGTCGCGGTTCTCGTTCTTCAGCGCAATCTCCAGCCAGAAGTTGTATTTAGCCTGAGGCACTCCGGCATAGTAGAGGTCGGCGTATGGAGAATAAACAATGTTCATCTTCTCGCGCAGGATGCTCAGCAGGCGGTTCTGCATGACATCACGCATCAGTTTCAGCATGAGCGACTGGCGGAGTCCTGGCTTGTAGTTGCCCGAATAGATGTAGTTCAGCACGGTCTGCGTCTCCACATCGTTCTCGAAAGCCTCTTTGTAAGGACTCTTCGGCATGTTGCTTGGCTTGTCTTCGAAACGGGTCATGCTGGCTGATGCCTTGAGGCGCGCAAAGGTGTTGACGATGGTACCCAGAACCTGCTCTTCATCGATGTTGCCGGTAACAATCAGCGTGGTTTGCTGAGGGTTAGCAAAGAGCGATGTATAATAGTTGGTCATGGAATCCAGATTGAGCCTGTTGAGGTCTTCCTTCTGGATTTTGACGCCGCTGTTTGCCGGCATGTTGCACACCAGCGAATCCACTCTTCTGGAGAGCATGCGGTTGATGTCGCGCTTGAGCAGACGTTCGAGCAGGGTTTCCTTGCCGAATCTCTCGATTTCCGCATCGCGTACTTCCTTGAAATCTTCGTATGACTTGCCTGGAGCCGTAATCTTCTCGTAAACCAGGTTCATCAGTTCCTGTGCCTTGTCGGTTGGGGCTGAGGCGAGCACCTGGTGCCAGTAGTCGGTGATGCCTACGCTCATAGAGAGTCCCTCTGCCTGCATCACTTCGTTCAACTGGTCGGTATTGAGATGTGTCAGACCGCCCATGTCTACATAGCTTACGGCATCTTTGAGCAGCGGATATTCCTGCTTGCTGAGGTCGCCCACGCCTCCACGTCCGTGCATGGCGATATAGATGGTGCTGTCCTTGTCGGTTGTAGGTCGCATCACCAGTCTCAGTCCGTTGGCGAGCTGATATTCTGACACTCCGATATCCTCGTATTTGCGCTTGCTTACTATAGATGCGCTGGCATCCGGGTGGGTGGCAGACAGACAGGCTGGCATGTCAACGTGCTGCTTTTCCTCTACTTCCTTGCGCTGGTAGGTATAAGCCGGCATGCGGGTCTTCAGTCCCTGTTGCCAGAGTTGCTGCAACTCGCTTTCGGTGAAGGATTCAGTCTTTCCGGCGTTGTTCTGGTAGGCTACGAGGAGCGATTGCTTACCTTCGTTCAGAATGGTCTTGAAGAGCTTCTGGAGCTGGCCGCTGCTGGTGTTGCTTACCAGGAGTTTTACCTTTTCCATATCCTCGTCCCATGCCACATAGCGGTCGCCTGAGATGATGTAATCCACGAAGTCATCACACCATTTACCCGACTGGAATCCAATGGTATCCGCCTTCATCCTGTTCACCTTTTCGGTTACATAGTCAGCGAGTTCCTCTTTTCCGAATCCTTTTTTCGTGATATCAGCGAAGGCACCGAGCACCTGGGTCATCTTCTCCTTGAGTTCCTGCTTACCCTTGCCTTCTACAGAGAAAGAGAAGTGGTTCTGGGTAGCGAGATACCAGGCATCGCTGATGTCGCATCTGATACCCCGTGCTGCCAGTCGCTTGCTGATAGCCGAGATAAGTAGTCGGTACTGCTCTTTCAGGGCGGTAGAAGCGATGGTGTTGCCTACCACACCCTCGTGAGGGATGATGAACTCCAGTTTGGAACTTGTGCCTACGGTATCTTTCACCTCATGCAGGGTGATACCTTTCTTATAGGTAAGCGGATATTTGCCCAGCGGAGTAGGCTGGCCCTTGGCTATCGAACTGAAGGTATCCTGGATGCGCTTCTGCATGTCCTGGGCATCTACATTACCTACCACCACCAGACAGGCATTCTGAGGCAGATACCACTGGTGATAATAGTTGAGCAACTGGTTGCGCGAGATGGTTTCGATATCCTGCTCTGTGCCCAGCGGCATGCGCTGGATGTATCTTCCGTCGCCAATCTTCAGGTTGTAGAAGTCATCGCCCGTGCTGTAGCCGCGCAGTTCTTCCTTGATGACGCCACGTTCCTGCTCTACGAGTTGAGGTTCGAAAGAAACCCCGTCGAGAATGTCGCGTACGGCAAGAAGGGTGCTGTCCATTACCTGTGTTCCGAAGTCGGCAACCGGCAGTGAGAGCCAGTAGATGGTACGGTCGAAGCCGGTGAAGGCATTGATGTCGCGTCCGTATTTCATACCGAGCCGTTCGAAATAATCTACCCATGCATCCTGTGGAAAGTGCTTGGTACCCGAGAAAGACATGTGCTCCAGAAAGTGAGCGCCACCTTTCTGCTGGTCGTTCTCCTGCAGAGAACCTACCTTCATCACCAGTCGCATCTCTATGCCGTGGCGAGGCAGTGCATTGGGCATAATGATATAGTGGAGTCCGTTATCAAGGTAGCCTTCCACGGTTCCCCGTGGAAGGTTTATTTTAGAATCTTTGTTCGCTCCTGCCGGCAGACAGAAAGCTGCAAGCAGGGCAAAAAGAAATAATTGTTTCGTTATTTTATACATAATGTCGGCATTAGATGGTAAAATGCTTGTTAATTACCAAATGTATAGGTTGCTTCAACTCGCTGGCATCCGTATGTATTCTCAAGATACCAAGGGAAGGCGAAGGTCATCTTGCCGCTGGCGAAGTCGATTTTGCCTGTTGGAGCAACGTAGATGTTTTTATAATCTGTCTCTTCTCCGTCTGCTACGACATCGGTATTGTCGAAGAAGGAATAAGGATTCAGCGAACCGCCACCATCAATGATGTCCTGTACGGAAACTCTTGTCTTGGTATCTCCTTCGTCTACAACAAACGTCCTGTTTGCATCAGCCATAGCCTTGAGGCGGTTCCATGCAGAGAAGGTATAGTCGAATGGAACGGTTGTAATCTCTACATCGTATACATTTACCTTGCTGCCTGTAAACTTGAGGGTCATATCTGCCAGGTTTACCTCGATGCCATCCAGTGTCATGGTGAAGGTTTCCTTATTGTAATCGTAGTTGATGTTCTCCATAACAGCCATACCGTATGGCATCTGTGTCCAGTTTTCTGCATCTTCTACGGTTCTCTTTCTCAGCATTTCATAGTTGAACGCAGCCATACCCATTGCATTTGAAACCATCTTCAAAACAGGCTTATCGGCTGTAGCCTTCTCGCTCAGCGTGATGATGGTAACGCCGCTGAAAGAACGGGTATCTTTGTTGTCGTTGATATCAATCTTGTCATCGTCATTGAAGGTAACCTTGGTATCTACTTTTACCTTACCGAGAATCTTGGTCAGGTCGATGTTGAGGTTCTGCTTGTAGCCCTCAATGAGTTTCTGCTGTTCTGCCGTAAGGACAGGAATGTCGGAGTCTGGCTTGATGGTCAGGGTTACGGCTTTTCCGTCTGTCTTCATGTTGGCATCAGAGAAAGTTGCCTTTACGGTCAGTACGCGATCTGATTTGAGCAGACTCTTCTTGTTCGACTTTACGGTGAAGGATGCAGTCTTGGCACCAGCCTTCAGCGCGATGGTAGAAGGAGTGAGTGTAGCCACATTGTCATCATTTCCTTCGAGCGAAAGATTGATGGTAGCGTCTGCTGTCAGGGTATTACCGATGAGGATGTTGAATTTTACTTCTTCATCATCATCCTCGTTGATGATATTGTTTCCGGCTGCAGAAATCGATACATAGTTGGTCATCTGCTTGCCATCATTGTCATCACTGCTGCTGCATGCGCTGAAACCTGTCAGCATCGCGAGCATACACATAAGTATGAATTTAAATTTCTTCATTGTTCTCTTTATTTTAAATGTTAATATTATCTGTTAATTGGCCACTTGTCGTTTTGGGTCACATTGTTGTTATATTTATATTCCGAAGCAGGGATAGGGAAGTTCCAGCGGTAATCGTCCTTGCTGATTTTCGCTGTGGCTGCTCCGCCCCATGCCGACACACGGTTCAAGTCTGCGTGGGTTCGCTTCAGGTCGAAGTAATTGCTGCCTTCGCCTACGAATTCCTTGTACTTCTCTGCCAGGATAGCCTGAACCAGCGCATCGCCCGTTGTGTTATCTGCGATAGGATCGGCTGAAACCAGCTGCAGGTAATGGTTGATGCGCTCGCGTGCCATCTGTTCGTTGTTATCGCGTGCATAGGCTTCGGCAGCGATGAAGTAGGCTCCGGCGTAACGCATGCGGTTGATGTAGTTAGTCTGGGTGCCCTGCTTGTTCATCATGTTGTACTTGCCCATCAGGTTGCGGGTCTTACCGTTCTGGTCTTTCGGATAGAGCGTATATTTCGCGCGTACATCCTCATCCGTAAAGGTGAATGCCGGATTGACGGCATAATAGTCGCCTTCAGAATTGTCGTATTCGATGGCGATATAATAGCTGTTCTGGGTGTTGAAGGCAAAGATTCTGCCGCCATAGCTCTCGGTGCGCCAGAGTCGGGAGTAGCTTTCGCCACCTATCTTGCTGTCTTCGCCCTGTTCTATCACATCGTCGGCATATTCGGCTGCTTTCTTGTAATCGCCCATATAGAGTGCGGTTTCGGCAAGCAGATAATCGGCTGCGGTCTGCGATAACCATCCGTTCTTTGAGGGCTGGTTTCTCACTTCTGATGCCTCTGTTATCAGACTGTTGATCATGCCGATACAGGTTTTCTTGCTGCTGCGGCCATTGGTTTCGAAACCGAACATGTTCTTGATGATGATGCCGTCGGCCTCCGGATTCTCATCGTATGGAGTGGCGTAGATGCGCAGCAGGTCGAAATAGCACATTGCCTTCAGCAGCTGCGCCTCTGCCTTGATAGCCTGCTTCTCCTGCAAATCGGCTGCGGTCTCGGTCGTAATCTTGTCGATACGCTCCAGGAGTACATCGCAGTTGGAGATACAGGTGTAATACGCTGGCCATACGGTTGACGAGAGGTTGCTGATGTTCTTGTCCTGCCAGTTGTAGAGGTTCTGGGTTTCGACATCCTTTCCCGAGAGGTTGGTAGGGCAGAAGTCGTTGCCCAGGAGCGAAAACTCATACTCCTGATGCGGATAGCTCAGATAGCAGGAGGTGAGCAGAGCGCGCCCCGTGTTGACATCGGTGATGGCATCGGGGTCTGAAAACTGGTCTGGTGGTGGCACATTGAGCGAGCAGGCTGCCAGAAGCAGGGTGCTGCCCGTGAAGAGTAGTGCCTTCTTGATGATATTCTTGATATTCTTCATCTTTTCTGTCTCCTAGAATGTAAGATTCAAATTGAATGTATAAATTGGCTGTGTGGTGCCGGCAAGGGTTCCGCTTTCCGGGTCGCTCTCTTTATACGAGGTCCACGTAAAGAGGTTGGATGCCTGGAAACCTACGGTAGCATACTGCATGAATGGCAGTATCTTGTGTAGGGTAGCGGCTGGCAGGCGGTAGCGCATGCTCACCATAGAGAGGCGCAGGTAGTCGCTCTTGCCCACGGTGCGTGAGTTTGGATAGAGTGCTATGTTGTCTTCTGCGGTGGATGAGGTGTAGAACGGTGTCCAGTAGGTCTTGTTCTCATCGCCTTGCTTGAACCACATCTTATCGGTCTGTCCGGCTACGGCATTCTTGTTCACATTGTCCTTGTCTCTCACATACGAGTAGTTGAAACGCTGGATTCCGCCATGAACGTAGTAGAAGTCCATATCGAAGTCGAACGACTTGTATGAGAAACTCAGGTTGAAGGTTCCTGAATAAGGTGGTGTGAGATGGCCTAATGCCACTACATCGTCCTTAGTAAGTGCCTCGGTAGCCTGTTTCTCTGTGCCGTCTGGCAGCAGGAATACCGGATAACCGGTGAGCGGATTAATGCCTAGCGACGTAGGTCCGTAGAGCATATCGTATGATTTGCCTACCTCATAGTCTGGAACCAGTGCATCTTCGGTGGTGTAAATCTTGTCGGCATAATACAGGTCGAGCACCTTGTTGTCGTTGTAGGCCAGGTTGGCGCCGATGCTGAGTCGGCAATCGTAGGTATCGATGATCTTGGCACTCAGTCCCAGCTCTATACCTCTGTTCTCCAGCACACCGATGTTGCGCTTCAGGGTAGAATAGCCTACCGATGTAGGGATTGGCACATCGAGCAAAGCCTGTTCGGTACGGCGGTTGTAATAGTTTACATCCAGCGTAATGCGGTTGAAAAGGTCCATGCTCATACCCAGGTCTACCGACTTGTTCTGCTCTGGTTTCAGGTCCTTATTATATAAGGAGATAAGTTCCAGTACGCGCTGGTCTTCGTAGGTATTGGTGGAGTAGGAGAAGGTTCCTGTTGTGGTAGAAGCCGAAACTCCGTTCAGATTGGCTGTGATACCATACGAGCCCTTGAAGTTGAGGCGTGAAATCACCTTGTTGTCCTTCAGGAAGGCATAGTTGGATGGTGTCCATCCCAGACCTACCGCCCATGCCTTGTTCCATCGCTTGTCTGACGGCAGTACCGAAGAGGCATCTGCCTTGTAGGTAGCATAGAGGTCGTAGGTGCTCAGCAGACTGTAGCCCAGTACGCCACCGATACCCAGCTGGCGGTTCTTGTCTCTAGGAGCGCTCATCTTCACTCGGCGTGAGCCGGTGAGCGACTGGTTGATGGCTGCTGCCGAGTTCAGGGTTCCTACACCATAACCGGTAGTGCTGAGATTATCGATGTTGGTATCATAATAGTCCATGTTGGCACTGAAGGTGAGGTCGTGAATCTCATTGAACGTACGGGTATAGGTAGCACGCACGTTGGCAGAGATATTGGTGGTGGTATTCTTGGATTTCGAATAGATACCGCGCGCCACTTCTGGCACACCGCTATGGGTCTCAGAGTAGGCTGTAGAAGGTGTAAACTGGTGTGACTCATCCAGTACGAAGTCGATACCGGCTACAGCTGCAACATCCAGTCCTGGAAGCAGGTTCAGGGTGATGTTACCGTTCACGCCAAACTCCTTGTCGGTAGATTCGGCGCTGTACTGGTTCATCAGGTCCTTATAGGTCTGTCCCGGATACGACCAGAGTTTGCCTGTCTTCTGCTCGTATGGGTTCAGTTCGTAAATCAGCGAAGAAGGGTCGCTTGAGGTTCCGTTAGGCGTATTGGTCTTCGAATAAGAGCCCGTAACGCCCAGCATGGCATAACCAATCTTTCCCAGTTTCTGGTCTACATTCAGTCGGATGCCCATACGCTGCTTGTCATTTCCCTCGATACGGCCGCCCTGATAGGAATAGTTGGCTGAGAGGAAATAGGTGGTTCGCTCATTGCCGCCTCGCAGACTCAGGTTATGGCGCTGGTAAAAGCTGTTGCGCAGGAGTTCGTTGAACCAGTCGGTGTTGATATTTCTCAGAGAATCGAGCTTGTTCTGACCATCGGCTATCATGCTCGCCAGATTCGGATTGTCGGCAAAGTACTTGCGGTAGTAATCCTCGCTGTATCTGTAGCCCGGAGTCTCTACGTTACCGATTAGTCTCTCCAGTTCCAGTTTCTCGGCAGAGCTCATCATCTTGAGGCCTCTTCGGCCTCGTGTGGTTACACCCATATTGGTGCTGTAGTTGATGAGTGGAGCACCCGAATGGCCACGCTGTGATGTGATTTCAATCACACCGTTAGCCGCCTTCACACCATACAGTGCACAGGCTGTAGCATCCTTGAGCACCTTCATGCCCTTGATGTCAGATGGGTTCAGGTTATAGAATGTCTCGGCAGAGATAATCTGACCATCCATCACATACAGCGGCTCGTTGGTTGCATTGCCCTGTCGGAGCGAAGAGTTTCCGCGCAGACGGATCTTCGGAGCAGAACCCAAATCGCCCGTATTGGTAACGACAAGGCCCGGCACGGCACCCTGCAGTGCCAGTGCCATGTCAATCATCGGCTTAGCTTCTACGCGCTTCATATCCACATTCTCTACCACACCCGATTTGGCACGCAGGTCGATAGCGTTGATGTTGCTGCGCGCCACTACCACCACCTCGCCAACCGAGGTAGCAGAAGGTTCAAGCATCGGACTGATAGCCGACTGACCTTTATAAACAACTCGTTTGGTTTTAAAGCCGAGCATCGAAAATTTTACGTTAGCACCTCGCTTGATAGGCTGGCTGAAGGAATAACGGCCTTCATCATCCGTAACGGTTACGATTTGTGTTCCCTCCACTTTTACGGTAACCCCCGGCAGCGGATTCTTATCTTGGTCGTAAACGTATCCTATCAAGCTTTCGTTTTGTGGTAAGATAACCTCTCGTGCTATCTTAGGGTTGTTCACAGCAGCCATGAGATTAGCCGACACCGAGCATAAAGCAAGGGCAGCCAATCCGACAGTAACGCTATGATTTACTTTTCTCGTCATAAGAAAATTCTCTCTCTGTCTTTCCATGAAACTCAATTTAGTAATAATGCGGAATGTTTCTTTCTGCGGCAAAGATACAATATTTTTTTAAAATTAAACATTTTTTTTGTACCTTTTTGTCGAAAATAGTGTAAAATACCTAGTTCTTAGTAGAAAGGTGTAGTATTTTAGAGTTTCTATCTTTCTATATGTGTCTGTTTTGCGATTTTTTGCCGTCAGATTGCCTGTTTTTACCGTTAAGTAAGATTTTGGGATGATGTTTTAAAAAATGTTTAGTTATTATGGCTGTAGTAAAATAAATATTTGATTGATAATCAATGAACTAATCCACCTTGCTACCGCGTTTTGCGGTTTTATCTCTATTAAAAGTAAAAAAGAAAAAGGGTAAAAAAAGCCCCCGATGCGTGATGCACCGGGGGCTATTTTTCAAGACTTGAGGGGACCAGCGATGGAATCGCTGGGGACGGGGGCGCGAAGGGGTTAAGGCTTTTTTTACCTTTCTACTTTTTTACCTTTTTACTTTTAAAGGCTACAGCTGGTAACTCCGAGCGTAGTAGCGATGGCTGTGAGGAAGGAGATTGCAATCTGCAAAATCGTTTTCCAGGTATTTACTTTCATATTTTTAAATGTTAAGTGTTAAATGTTAAATGTTAACTTGGTTGGGCGCGCTTTGTCGAGTGCAGCCTTTCTTCGAACGACGATGCAAAGATACGCCAATTTCCCGATACCACCAAATTTCAGCGTGTGATAAGGCGCGATTTTCAGCACGCTTTCAATCTGAAATCTGTTAAACAATCTAACTCGCCGTTTTGCGCCCCGCAACTCATACTTTTTCAGAAGAGAAAACATAGAGTTAAAGAGAAGAAAACACAGCACCTTATTCAGTATTCAGTTATTCAGTTTTTTTTAAGGGGTTACTTTTTACCCCCTTAAAAAGTAAAGTTTATATACTATCTATATATTTATATATATAAATATATATAATATAATATAATAATAAAAAATACATTACAAAATAACCAATCCATTTCTTTCGGGTTTTCAAACCCTTTATCCATGTAAGGGTTAAAAAAAAACTGAATAACTGAATACTGAATACGGATGGTCTTACCCATGCCCCCTGTTTTAAGGTGCATGGGTAGTTTTTTTTAAAAGGAGAACCGCGGTTCTGTGCCCAACAGATGCTCTATGTTAACGAGAGCGGTTTCTATGCTTTGGTTCTCGGCTCTAAGCTTGCTACTGCCGTGAAGTTCAAGAACTGGGTTACTGCCGAGGTTTCCTAGAAGTTAACTCCGAAATTGAGCAGGAGGGCTCCATTGCGCGATTTGTCGAAACTGTCGTGGCAGATGTTGGCAAGACCGATATCGTAGGTGAGATCGGCATAGAACATGTCGTAGCCGATGCCGCAGCCGATGCGGATACCACCATCAAGGCGGCGGAAGTTTGCATCCTTGAATGAGCTCTCTGCTTCACGCTCGGCAAAGTTCTTGATCTTGCCTCCTACACCAACGGCAAAATAGCCGCCTACCTGAGGCTGGATGGAGAAGTGGTCGTCTACTTCGTACTTGTACTTCAGTACGGCTGGAATCTCAAGATAATTGAGGTCGTAGGTCATCTTCTTGCCTTCAGGAAGATCCTTCTTGCCACCTTTCTCTATATATGAAAGTCCGGTTTCGAGATAGAGTGGGGCGCTGTCGGTCAATGGGATGCCGGCTACTACGCCCACATTCAGGCCGGTCTGCCAGTCGCCACCATCCAGACGGGAATCGTCGGAATTGACAAAGGTGAAGGCAGGACCGATGCGGAATCCGTAATACGGACTGCCGTAGTTGTGGTTGTAACGGTAGTCGAGACGGTCTGTCCTGCTGTTGTAATATCTGCTGTCACGATAATTCTGTGCTGCTGCCGGCATCAGAGCCAGAAGCAATGCCATCATGATGAATGCTAATCTTTTCATAATTCTTATTCTTTTATTCATTAATATATACTATTTGAAGAAACTTGTTTTATGGTGCAAAGGTAGGGATAAAAACCGAAACGGCAGCGAGTGTTTCCCTAAATGATAGAGGGGAACCCCTATTTCTGACCTAATACAACTTTCTCAACAAAAAAAATATAAATTTTTGCTATATTTTTTTGTTTTGTCTCCAATTTGTGCTATCTTTGCCTTCAAATTATAAACGTTTATATAGAAATATGAAATTTTTGAAGAAGTATCTACTGGATATTCTGGTAGTTATTGCATTTGCAATCATCTCCTTCGTCTACTTTATGCCTGCCGATATGGACGGACGAATCCTCTTCCGACATGATGCAGCGGCAGGAAAGGGACTGGGACATGAAAAGGAACTCTTCCAGCAGCAGACGGGAGAGACTACACGATGGACGAACTCGGTGTTTGGCGGTATGCCTACCTATCAGATGTCGCCTTCGTATGACAGTAATCAGGTGCTCAGCCAGATTGTGAAGGCATATCATCTGTGGTTGCCAGACTATGTTTGGTATGTCTTTGTATACCTCCTGGGCTTCTATATCATGCTGCGTGCCTTCAACTTCAGACAGTCGCTGGCGGCGCTGGGAAGTATCATCTGGGCATTCTCGTCCTACTTTTTCATCATCATCGCTGCCGGACATATCTGGAAGGTATGGGCGCTGGCTTATCTGCCTCCGATGATTGCGGGCGTGGTGCTTGCCTATCGGGGCAAGTATCTCAAGGGACTGCTCCTTACTGCCATCTTCTCGGCTTTCGAGGTGCAGGCTAACCACGTGCAGATGACTTATTACTACCTCTTTATCATCCTCTTCATGGTGATTGCCTTCCTGGTAGATGCCATCAAGAAAGGTGAACTCGCACGCTTCGGAAAGGCTACGGCGGTATGCGTGGTGGGTGCCCTCATCGGTATCTCACTCAACCTCTCGAACCTTTATCATACTTGGCAGTACGGTCAGGAAACTATGCGAGGAAAGAGCGAACTCGTAAAGAAAAATGTGGCTAACCAGACCAGCAGCGGTCTGGATAGAGACTATATCACACAGTGGAGCTACGGTATCGACGAAACCTGGACGCTGATGATTCCGGATGCCAAGGGCGGTGCTTCAGTTCCGCTGGCGCAGAACCAGCAGGCGATGGAGAAGGCGGATCCTAACTTCGTGCAGATTTACCAGCAGCTGGGACAGTACTGGGGCAACCAGCCGGGAACGAGCGGACCGGTATATGTAGGTGCCTTCGTCTGCATGCTCTTTATCCTGGGTCTGTTTATCGTGAAGGGTCCGATGAAGTGGGCGCTGCTTGCTGCCACCATCCTGAGCATCCTGCTCGCCTGGGGTAGAAACTTCATGCCGTTTACCAATTTCTTCCTCGATTATGTGCCGATGTATGCCAAGTTCCGAACAGTGGCATCTATCCTGGTTATCGCAGAATTCACCATCCCACTCCTGGCGATGATGGCGCTGAAGAAGATTGTGGATGAGCCGGAGATTCTGACAGAGAAAATAAAATATGTATATGCCAGTTTCGGTCTGACAGCAGGTTTCTGTCTGCTCTTCGCCATCATGCCGGGCGTATTCTTCCCTGATTTCGTATCGGTACAGGAGACTCAGGCGCTGCAGCAGTTGCCTCAGGAGTATATCTCTCCAATCATGAGCAATCTGACAGATATCCGCAAGGGCATCTTCACATCGGACTGCTGGCGTTCGTTCTGGATCATCCTCATCGGTTCGGCACTGCTGATGCTCTTCAAGATGAAGAAGCTGGGCAAGGAATATATGATTGCCGGTATCGCCGTGCTCTGTCTGGTGGATATGTGGATGGTGAACAAGCGCTATCTCTACGATGATATGTTCGTGGACAAGGCGCAGCGCGATACACCGCAGCAGATGACCGAGACTGACAAGATTATCTGCCGTGACAAGGCACTCGACTACCGTGTGCTGAATCTGGCATCGAATACATTCAATGAGAACGAGACCTCTTACTACCACAAGAGCATCGGCGGTTATCATCCAGCCAAACTCCGTCGCTACCAGGAGATGATTGATGCTCACATCGCTCCTGAAATGCAGAAGACGATGCAGGCGGTAGCTGCTGCGGGCGGCGATATGACCAAGGTGAACGGCGACAGTATCTATCCGGTATTGAACATGCTGAATACCAAATACTTCATCATGCCGCTGCAGGGCGGACAGACCGTTCCGGTTCAGAATCCGTATGCCTACGGCAATGCATGGTTCGTAGACGAGGTGAAGTATGTGAACAATGCCAACGAGGAAATCGATGGCGTGGGCAAGGTGAACCTCCGACATGTGGCTGTGGCTGATGCCAAATTCAAGGAACAGCTGGCGCAGAGCGTGAAGCAGGATGATACTTCGGTGGTGAAGATGACGCAGTATAAGCCGAACAACCTGACTTACGAGGTGAAGTCGAGCAAGGGCGGCGTGATCGTATTCTCTGAGATTTACTATCCGGGCTGGACGGCTACGGTTGATGGACAGCCGGCTGAGCTGGGCAGAGTGAACTATATTCTGCGTGCGCTGAACGTGAAAGCAGGAAGCCATAAGGTTGTGCTCGATTTCCATCCTCAGTCGCTCAAGAATACCGAGACGGTGGCTTACATCGGTTATGGCGTTCTGGCTCTCCTTATTATAATAGGTGTAGTGGTTGAGGTGAGAAAACGCAAGAAGGCTTCTCCGGAAGTGAATGAATAAAAAGGAGAAAGACTTATGCTGTTTCGCACAGAAATAGATATTCCGAAGGCCGACTTCGAGATAGAGGCGGCAGAGCGGATGCTCTTTGTGGGCAGTTGCTTTGCCGACAATCTGGGTAGGCGGTTTGTGGAGAACCGCTTCCGGGCTACGGTGAATCCCTTCGGGGTGATGTATAATCCGGCAAGCATTCTCCATACGGTAGAGAAATGTTCCGAGGTCCGCCCCCGTGTGGCTGTCTTTACGCTGGGTACCAACCATGTGTATATCCTGAAGGAGACGGGCGAGATAGTGGACAACTGCCAGAAGCGCCCGCAGCGCCTCTTCGAAGAGCGGGAACTGAGCGTGGACGAATGTGCCGGCTATCTGCAGAAGGCTATCAATCTGCTGAAATCGCAGACCGCAGCATCTGATGGCAGTGAAGGCACTCTGAAGGTAATCATCACGGTAAGTCCTATCCGCTATGCAAAATACGGCTATCACGGGAGTCAGCTTTCGAAGGCTACGCTCCTGCTGGCAGCCGATAAGCTGGTGAAGGAGAATCCCGGAGTGGTGAGCTATTTCCCGGCTTACGAGATCATGAACGATGAACTTCGTGACTACCGCTTCTACAAGGAAGACATGCTGCACCCGAGCGAACAGGCTGTGGAATATATCTGGGAGCGGTTCCGGACAACCTACTTCGGTAAGGCAGCAGAGCAGTTTCTGGAAGACTGGAGGCCTATCCGCGAAGCACTCGGCCACAAGCCCTTCCATCCCGAGAGCGAGGAACATCAGAAGTTCATCGCCAGGACGGAAGAGAAGAAAAGACAATTTGAGGAGAAATATCATCTCTTATAAAATGGAGAAATATCATCTCTTATAAAATAAAGAATATTTAAATAACAAGACAATGACATATACTATTGAAAAGGTAACCACACTGATAGGTGCGCGTCGCTATGGAGACAATGATACCAACATCGGTTTTATCCTGACCGATAGTCGTTCACTTTGTTTCCCAGAGGAAACTCTGTTCTTTGCGCTCAAGTCGGAGCGTAATGATGGTCATAACTACATCCCTGAGTTGTATCGCAGAGGTGTGAAAAACTTTGTTGTAACGAATGTGCCTAAGGGCTATGCTTCTGATTATCCGGGAGCCAACTTCCTGAAGGTAGTAAACACGCTCGAGGCTCTCCAGCGTCTGGCTGAGCGCCACCGTGACGAGTTTAACATCCCTATCGTAGGCATCACGGGCTCAAACGGCAAGACCATGGTCAAGGAGTGGCTCTACCAGCTGCTCTCGCCAAGCATGTTTGTTACCCGCAGTCCGCGCAGCTACAACTCTCAGATAGGTGTGCCATTGTCGGTATGGCTGATGAACGAGCAGACCCAGGTGGGCGTTTTCGAGGCAGGTATCAGTATGCCTGGCGAAATGCTTGCCCTGCGTGACATCATCCAGCCAACCATCGCCGTACTGACCAATCTGGGTGCTGCGCATCAGGAGAACTTCTCTTCCATGGAGGAGAAATGCCGGGAGAAACTCATCCTCTTCCATGACGCAGAGACCGTAATCTATGATGGCGATGACGAGGTTATCAACAAGGTGATAGCCGAATATCCCGACTATAAAGGTGAGAAACTCTTCTGGTCGCTCAAGAATCCGGAGGCTCCTTTCTATGTAAAGAACATCGAGAAGCAGCAGAGCGTGAGCGTGATTACCTATATATATAAAGGTGAGGAAGACAGTTTCTCTATCCCGTTCATCGACGATGCATCTGTACAGAATGCCATCATCTCTGCTGTCGTGGCATCTAAACTCGGTCTTTCGGCTGAAGATATCGACAAGCGCATGACACAGCTCGAACCTGTGGCAATGAGACTGGAGGTGAAGGTAGGACAGCACGGATGTACGCTGATCAACGACAGCTACAACAGTGATATCAACTCGCTAGATATCGCCCTTGACTTCATGAACCGCCGTCCAGACCATCGCGGCCGTCGCCATACACTGATATTGAGCGACATCTACCAGAGCGGTCAGGAACCGGAGGCTTTATATAAAGAGGTGAGCGATTTAGCCCGCAAGCGTGGCGTGGTAAAGTTCATCGGTATCGGTCCTGAACTCTGCAAGCAGCACGACGTGATTCAGATTTCAGAGAAGTTCTTCTTCCCGAATGTAGAGGAATTCATCGCCAGCGAGGTGTTTGCTTCCCTGCGCGATGAGGTGATTCTGTTGAAGGGCGCCCGTCAGTTTGGTTTCGACCAGCTCACCGAACTGTTGGTACAGAAGGTACACGAGACTACGCTGGAGGTGAATCTGAACGCCGTGGTAGCCAATCTGAACTACTACCGTGCGTTTATGAAGCCGGAAACCAAGCTGGTATGCATGATCAAGGCAGACGGCTACGGTGCAGGTGCCGTGGAGATAGCCAAGACCCTGCAGGACCATCGTGTAGACTATCTGGCTGTGGCTGTAGCCGATGAGGGCGTTACGCTGCGCAAGAACGGCATCACCAGCAACATCATGATCATGAATCCGGAGATGACCGCCTTCAAGACCATGTTCGATTACGACCTGGAGCCGGAGGTTTACTCTTTCCGTCTGCTCGATGCGCTCATCAAGGCAGCTGAGAAAGAGGGAGTAACCGGTTTCCCTGTCCATATCAAACTGGATACCGGCATGCACCGCATGGGCTTCGATCCTGAGAACGATATGGAGGAACTCATCGGCAAGCTGAAGCACCAGAATGCCATCATCCCACGTTCTGTGTTCTCTCACTTCGTGGGCAGCGATGACGACAGTTTCGATGATTTCTCAGCTCATCAGTTTGAACTCTTCGACAAGGGCAGCAAGCAGTTGCAGGCAGCCTTCGACCATAAGATATTGCGCCATATCTGCAATTCGGCAGGTATCGAGCACTTCCCGGAGCGCCAGCTGGATATGTGCCGTCTGGGACTCGGACTCTACGGTATCAATTCGCGCAACAACAAGACCATCAACTGCGTGAGCACCCTGAAGACAACCATTCTGCAGATGCACAACGTGAAGGCAGGTGACAGTGTGGGCTACAGCCGCAAGACCATCCTCGACAGAGACAGCGTCATCGCAGCCATCCCTATCGGATATGCTGACGGACTGAACCGCCGTCTGGGTAACCGTCATGCCTACTGTCTAGTGAACGGCCAGAAGGCAGATTATGTGGGCAACATCTGTATGGATGTGGCGATGATAGACGTGACCGACATCGCTTGCAAGGAAGGAGATTCGGTAGAAATCTTCGGCGAGCATCTGCCTGTCCAGACTCTGAGCGATATCCTCGAGACCATCCCTTACGAGGTGCTGACCACCATCAGCAACCGTGTGAAGAGAGTTTACTTCCAGGACTAGGAAGTGAAGAGGGAAGAACGAAGAGGGAAGAATGAAGACCGATTCGGTAAAAAATCATTTAAAAAACGTATAAAAATAGAGAAATCCTATCAGAAATGTTCTGATAGGATTTTTTTTTGCGTAAATTTTTCCTTTAAAACGTATTGTAATTGAAGAAAAAAGTGTATCTTTGCACACAACAAATCATCTAAAGACAAAAGAGGGTGCTCCTTGTCGAGTATTTTCTAACAATTAAACAATTCAAAAAATTAAAATGGAACAAGTATTTAGCTATATTATCAGTCTCGGTGCGAGCGTGATGATGCCTATCATCTTCACGGTCATCGGTCTGTGTATTGGCATGAAATTCGGAAAGGCTTTGAAGTCGGGACTCTTCGTAGGCGTGGGTTTCGTAGGTTTGGGCGTGGTAACAGCATTGCTGACTACCAACTTCAACGACCCATTGAAGGCTATTTCTGATATCTACCACCTACAGTTAAACGTTTTTGACATGGGATGGCCTGCAGCTGCAGCTGTAGCTTACAATACAGCAGTGGGCGCATTGATTATCCCAATCTGTCTGGGTGTCAACTTCCTGATGTTGATTACCAAGACAACACGTACAGTGAATATCGACCTCTGGAACTACTGGCACTTCGCCTTTATCGGTGCGGTGGCTTATTTCGTGATGGGTCAGAGTTTGCTCTGGGGCTATTTCGCAGCCATCGTCTGCTACATCAATACCCTGGTTTGCGCAGACCTGACAGCTGATAGATTCCAGAAATATTACGTTTTGGATGGTATCTCTATTCCGCAGCCATTCTGCCAGAGTTTCATGCCATTCGCTATAGTCTTCAACAAGCTCTTCGATATGATTCCGGGCTTCTCTAAGCTCGATATCGATGCAGAGGGACTGAAGAAGAAGTTCGGTGTGCTCGGCGAGCCACTGGTACTCGGTGTTATCGTAGGTGCCCTGATTGGTTGGGCAGCCCAGCTCGATATCAAGAAGATTCTCTTCCTGGGTGTAACGATGGGTGCCGTGATGGAGCTGATTCCTCGTATCACAGCCCTGTTTATCGACGGTTTGAAGCCTATCTCAGAGAAGACACAGGAGTTGGTGAAGACCAAGTTTAACGGCAAGAAGGTTCATATCGGTATGAGTCCAGCCCTGGTTATCGGTCATCCAACTACCCTGGTAGCATCTGTGATTCTGATTCCGGTTATTCTGGCTATCGCAGTCTTCCTGCCAGGCAACCAGTTCTTGCCTTTGGCTTCGTTGGCAGGTATGTTCTACCTCTTCCCAATGATTCTGCCATTTACAAGAGGTAATGTGGTGAAGACACTTATCATCGGTCTGGTAACCCTCGTCATCGGTCTCTATTTCGTTACCGATATGGCACCAGACTTTACGCTGGCAGCCAACCAGGTTTATGCAGCAACAGGCGATAATGCCGCTCATATCCCTGACGGATTCTCAGGCGGTGCACTCGATTTCGCATCCTCTCTCTTCGGATGGGTTATCTATCGCGGTGTGAAGCTTTCATACGTCGGTATGGGTGTTCTCGCAGTCATCACGGTAGCCATGATGGTTATCAACCGTCAGCGCATCGTGAAGGAAGAAAATAGTAAAAAATAAAACAAGATAGATTATGAAGAAATTAACATTAATATTAGCAGCAATGGTATTAACAGCAAGTCAGGCTTTTGGCCAATGTGGAAAATGTGGTTATGAAGTGAAGGCAGAAAATGCCTACACTAACTACAACGTTCGTTATGCAAGCAATCCGATGGATGCAAAGCACTATACAACAGACCGTCTTCGCAGTGAATTCGCTATCGAGAAGGTGTTTGCTCCAGGCGAGGTAAACTGGACATACACCATGTTCGACCGCTTCCTCATTGGTGGTGCTGAGCCAACAACCGCTCCTCTGAAGCTGACTTCTATCGCTCCTCTCTATACAGACAAGCCAAACGATCAGAAAAATCTGCTCGACAACCGCGAGTTGGGTATCATCAACATCGGTGGCGAGGGTACTGTAACCGTAGACGGCAAGAAGTATACACTCGGTTTCCAGGAGGCTCTCTACGTAGGTCGTGGTGCCAAGAATATCGAGGTAAGCAGCAAGGATGCAGCAAAGCCAGCTAAGTTCTATATGAACAGCGCTTGTGCTCATCAGACATATCCTACCAAGAAGGTTACCCTGAAGGATGCCAACAACATCAAGGCTGGTAGCCTGAAGGAGAGCAACGATCGCGTAATCCACCAGTTGATTATCGACGGTGTAGCCGGTGTTCGTACCTGCCAGTTGCAGATGGGTGTTACCGAGTTGAAGGAGGGTTCTGTATGGAACACCATGCCAGCTCATACCCACCTCCGTCGTATGGAGACTTACCTCTATTATAATGTGCCAGAGGGTCAGAAGATTCTCCACGTAATGGGTGAGCCACAGGAGACACGTCCTATCTGGTTGAACAATGAGCAGGCTGTGATTGCTCCAGAGTGGTCTATCCACTGTGCAGCAGGTACCAGCAACTATACCTTTATCTGGGGTATGGCAGGTGAGAATCTGATCTACAACGATATGCAGGTAGTGAAGATTCCTACATTGGAATAATAAGATACATGATATGGCAACCTGGTTTATGATTAATATGAGCCAGGCTTTGCCGTCTAAATAGTAATCTAAAATAAAAATAAGTATAACGCTTAAAAACTTTTTGTAAAATGAGTCCTATTACAACAAGCAAAATGTCCAACTTCCGTTGGGTAATCTGTGCGCTGCTCTTCATCGCAACCACAGTCAATTACATGGACCGTCAGGTTCTCTCTTTAACATGGAAAGACTTTATTGCTCCAGAATTCCACTGGACAGATGATCACTATGGTACCATCACCGGTCTTTTCTCAATCTTCTATGCCATCGCCAACCTCTTCGCAGGTAAGTTCGTTGACTGGATGGGCACCAAGAAAGGTTATCTCATCGCTATCTTCGTATGGTCAACAGGTGCTGTGATGCACGCCGGTTGCGGTTGGGTAGCTATGCAGATGGAAGGTTATGATTCTATCGAGGCACTCCGCATGGTACAGGCCGGTAGTGATGCAGCCGTAGCGATTGCTACAATCAGTGTATGGCTGTTCCTCTCTTGCCGCTTGATTCTTGCTGTGGGTGAGGCAGGTAACTTCCCTGCAGCCATCAAGGTAACAGCAGAGTATTTCCCTAAGAAAGACCGTGCTTTCTCTACCGCTATCTTCAACAGTGGTGCTTCTGTAGGTGCTTTGGCAGCTCCAGCTACCATTCCATTGTTGGCTCGCAGCATGGGCTGGGAGTGGGCTTTCATCATCATCGGTGTGCTCGGTTATGTATGGATGGGCCTCTGGGTATGGCTCTATGACAAACCATCTAAGAGCAAGCATGTAAACAAGGCTGAGCTTACTTATATTGAGCAGGATGAAAACCTCGATAAGGTTGAGGCTGAGAAAGAGACAGAAACTGCTGCTGAGGAGAAAACTATCGGTTTCCTGAAGTGCTTCAGCTACCGTCAGACCTGGTCATTCATCGTAGGTAAGTTGATGACTGATGGTGTTTGGTGGTTCTTCCTCTTCTGGGCACCTGCTTACTTCTCTGACCAGTATGGTTATTCTTCAGATTCAGGTATGGGTATCGCCCTTATCTTCACACTCTATGCTATTGTAACCGTATTGAGTATTGGTGGTGGTTACTTGCCAACCTACTTTGTTGACAAGAAGGGTATGAATCCATATATCGGTAGAATGCGTGCGATGTTGATTTTCGCTTGCTTCCCATTGCTTGGTCTGATTGCCCAGCCTATGGGTGAGTACAGTGCATGGTGGCCAGCTATCATCATCGGTTTGCTTGGTGCAGGTCATCAGGCATGGTCAGCTAACCTCTATTCAACCATCGGTGATATGTTCCCTAAGTCAACTGTAGCTACCATCACCGGTATTGGTGCGATGGCAGGTGGTATCGGTTCCTTCCTGATCAACAAGGGTTCCGGTATGCTCTTCACCTATGCAGATGGTCAGGGTTCAGACTTCAGCTTCATGGGCTTCGATGGCAAGCCAGGTGCCTACATGATTGTATTCTGCATCTGCAGTGTAGCTTACCTCGTAGGCTGGTGCATCATGAAGGCATTGGTTCCTAAGTACAAGCCAATCGTTGTAGAATAATGAAAAAGTAAAAAAGTAAAAAGGTAAAAAGGTAAAAAAGCCTTAACCCTTTATAACCCCATTCCCTTGTAAATTTATATAGCCCCTGGTGTGTTATTACATCAGGGGCTTTTAATATTACGGGGGACCTGCGATGGAATCGCAGGGAACGGGGGCGCAAAGAGGGAGAGGGGGCTTTTTACCCTTTTACCTTTTTACTTTTTTACCTTTAAATAAATCCTTGCTGTTTGAGGGCTTCGATAAACCCAACGCTCATCGCCTCGCAATCCTTCTTTGTGTATCGGATGTCGGTAAAAACCTGGGCTAGGGTCTCTACGTTGTTGATGCGAACGAACTCCTTGTTTTCTTCAAGAGCTTCCTTCTCTGCATAGAAGTCATCTATCTTTTCTGGGGTATAATCCTCGAAATGCTCGTGGTGGATGATGCTGCGCAGAGGGAGGCGGTCGCTCAGAGCTGGATGTTCTGCCGGCCAGCCGATGGTCAATGTGGCTACTGGCATTACGAGCTTAGGGAGCTTCAGGGTGTCGATGATCATCTTTGGCATATATACTGTGGTTCCGAGGAAGCAAGTACCCAAGCCAGCCTCTTCTGCCAGATTGGTGAAGGTCTGGGTAAAGAGAAGGGCATCGGTAGCTGCATTCATAAAAGAGAGAATGTTGTCATAGCCCGGGGTTCCCTTGCGGTTCTCTGCCCAGAGGGTTGTGCGGCGATAATCGGCACAGATGGTGAGGACGACAGGGGCTTCTGTTACCATCGGCTGGTTGAAGTGGGCTGGCGCCAGCGCCTTCTTTCCTTCTTCACTTCTTGTTACCACAACGCTGTAAAGCTGCAGGTTTCCCATTGTCGGGGTGCGCTCTGCCTCTTCCAAAAGGCGGTTCAGGAGTTCTTCAGATACTTCCTTCTCTGCATATTTTCTGATGCTTGTTCTGTTTTTAATCGATTCCATATCTTTTTTATTTTATCATTATACCTTATTATATATATAGGAGTTCTGTTCCATTTCAGAACCCTATTTTGCTGCAAAGTTAGTGAAAGTTTCCCAAAAAGTTGTCTTTCTTTCGCTTTTTTAGTGAAATATATGCCAAAACGTTTCAGATTTTAGAAATAAAAGTTTAATTTTGCACCTAAATATGAAACGTTTGATATGAAATATACTGAAAATATGACTTTTGAAGAGGCTTCCAAGGCTCTTATAGATGAATTGAATGCTAATCTGGCAACACTTCATCAGAATTATCATGTAGAACAGTCTGATTGGAATAAACTCTATGATCAGATAGCCAATGTTGTTTCAGAGGAAACTCATCTTCCTGTTTTCTCTCCTGAAGTAATGGAGGTGCGACCTCGAGAACTGGAATGCGATGTGGTGCGATTCCAGAATAATAAGGAGAAATGGGTGGCTCTGGTAGGACTGCTTGACGGTCATCCATACGAAATCTTTACGGGTTTGCAGGATGAGGACGAGGGTATCATGCTGCCTAAATCTGTAAGCAAAGGCAAGATTGTGAAGACCATTCTTGATGGAGGCTTGAAGCGATACGACTTCCAGTTTGTGAACAAGCGAGGCTATAAGATTACGGTTGAGGGATTGAGCGAGAAGTTTAATCCTGAATACTGGAACTATGCCAAGCTGATTTCCGGTGTGCTGCGCTACCGTATGCCTATCGAACATGTCATCAAGCTCGTTTATCAGCTCCAGCTTACTTCAGATAACATCAATACCTGGAAGAAAGGTGTTGTGACAGCCCTGAAGAGATATCTGAAGGATGGTAGCCTGATGAAACTTTACGATGATAGCGATTCCGAATCCTAATCCCCAAGATAGAAACTGATATAAACTATGCTTTTCCGTAGTAAGATATACTTGAAGAATGTCCGTTTCCATGCATATCACGGCGTTCTGCCACAGGAAACCCAGGTGGGCAACGATTATGTGGTGAATCTGGATGTGAGCTATGATTTCTCCAGAGCCATGGAAACCGATGAACTGGCTGGAACCCTCAACTATGCAGAACTCTATGAACTCGTGAAACAGGAGATGGAAATACCTAGCAAACTGCTGGAACATGTAGCCGGAAGGATAGGAAAGCGACTCTTTGCAGAATATCCGACTATTCTGAAAATACAACTCGCCATTACCAAAGTTAATCCTCCTTTTGGTGCTGACTGTGACGGCGCAGGGGTAGAAGTTGTATTAACAAATGATAAAACTTTATAGTAGATTTAGGTTTTCTGATACAAAAGTAGTAATTTTGCAAAATCATCAGAAAGATATGTTGAAGAAAATAACATTCATATTGACCCTATTGTGTATGTTGGTGCTGACAGCGACAGGCGCCAACCGCCGTTTCACGCTCGTTATCGACCCTGGTCATGGCGGTCATGATGCGGGTGCACTTGGTGCTATTTCCAAAGAAAAGAATATCAATCTCTCTGTGGCATTGCAGTTTGGCAAATATGTTGAGCGCAATATGCCGGATGTGAGAGTCATCTATACCCGTAAGACGGATGTCTTTATTCCTCTGAAAGAGCGTGCCAACATTGCTAACCGCGCTAATGCCGACCTGTTTATCTCGGTACATACCAATGCGCTGCCAGCCGGTAAGATAGCCCGCGGTTTTGAAACCTATACGCTCGGTATGCACCGTGCCAAGGATAATCTCGATGTGGCTATGCGAGAGAACTCCGTTATCTCGATGGAGAAGGGCTATCAGCAGACCTATCAGGGTTTCAACCCGCGATCTTCTGAGAGTTACATCATCTTCGAGTTTATACAGGGTAAGAATATGGAGAGAAGTGTAGAACTGGCGCGCAATATCCAGCGAAAGGTATGTTCCGGTGCCAACCGTCCGGATAAGGGTGTGCATCAGGCTGGATTCCTGGTTCTCAGAGAAACCTCGATGCCTAGCTGTCTGATAGAGCTCGGTTTCATCACTACTGCCGATGAAGAAAGACTGCTCAACGATGCCAGCAGGGTGGATGATATCGCCCGAGGCATCTACGAAGGTTTTGCGCAATATCGCAATAAATACGATAAATCCATCTCGGTTCCTTATCGAGCTGCGGATACAGAATCGGTGCCGGTTGCCAAAATAGTTTCTGATACGAAACAGGAGAAGGACGAGCGCCGTGCTGAGGAGGCGGATACTGCGCCGAGAAGAACGGTGAAGCATGTGGAAACCAGAGCAACAAAGGCTAAAACGGTTCAGCAGAACAGAAGACAGAACCAGCAGGATAAACCGGCTCAGCAGAGCAGACAGACGCAGCAGGACAGACAGAACCAGCAGAACAGAACTGTAGCTCAGAACAAGCCGGCTCAGCATAAAGCCAATGTAGCCGATGCGCCTGTCTTCAAGCTTCAGATATTTGTCAGCAACCGCACGCTCCGCAAGGGCGATGCCCATTTTAAGGGCGAAACCGGTTATGACAGTTATCAGGAAGGCAATATGGTGAAATATACGATGGGAGCCTCTACCAACTATAATGAGATTTTCCGCTTGCGCAAGACGCTTGCCGAGAAGTTCCCGGAAGCTTTCATCATAGCTTTCAAGAATGGAAAGAAATATGATGTGAATCAGGCTATACGTGAGTTCAAACAGAACAGAAACCGCTGATTGGCCTGAGTAAGAATAAGATATAAGCACGAATATATAAAGAGATAAATATGAAGCTAACAAAAGAAATCAAGATAGCTCTTGTAGCTATTGTCGGTATTTTGATTATGTATTTCGGAATCAATTTTCTGAAAGGCATGAATCTGTTCTCTACCAACAATACCTATTTTATAACGTTTGATGACATCCAGGGACTGGGTGCCTCTACGCCTATTTATGCGGATGGTTATAAGGTAGGTACCGTGGATGGTTTGGAATATGATTACAAGGAGAATGGTCCTATCAAAGTAAAGGTGGATATTATCAAGGATTTGAGAATCCCGCAGGGCAGTAAAGCCGAAATAGTAAAAGACCTGATGGGTAACCTGCAGGTGAATCTGCTTCTGGCAAACAATCCGCGCGAAAGAGTAGAACCGGGTGGCATCATTCCGGGTGCTGTAAACGGAGGCATGATGGATAAGGCTGCCAACCTGGTTCCGGTAGTGGAAAAGATGTTGCCTAAGTTGGATTCTATCCTTACCAGTGTGAATGCGCTGCTGGCTGACCCGGCTCTGGCTGCTTCGCTGCATAATGTGGAAACCATCACAAGCAACCTCACCGTTTCTACACGTGAACTGAATACCCTGATGGCGGGTCTCAACAAGCAGGTTCCGGGTATGATAGGAAAGGCAAATGGCGTGCTGGATAATACCAACCGCCTTACAGCTAATCTGGCCAGTCTTGATGTGCAGGGCACTTTGAACAAGGTGAACCAGACTTTGGAGAGTGCTCATCAGTTTACTGAGAAGCTGAACAGCAACCAGGGAAGCCTCGGATTGCTGATGAACGATACCAAGCTGTACGACAATCTGACGTCAACCATGGGTCATGCCGACTCCTTGGTTATCGACTTGAAGGCACATCCGAAACGCTATGTCCATTTCTCTGTTTTCGGCAGAAAAGACAAGTAAAAAGAGTCCGAGCTAAATAAATTTAGTCTAAATAAGATTCGGTATGTTTCACGCCCCGAAATGACTCGCAAACTGTTTGTTTGTTAGCCGTTTCGGGGACGTTACATTATTGTTTCACTGAATTTCAGTCTGCTATATATGTATTTTAGGCAAGTATTTGGTATTCAGTAATTTAAAGACTATCTATTAAAATGTTTTAAATAAGGGGATTTGCATTTCTCCTATTTTTTTTGTAACTTTGCACGTGATTTCGCATCTTTCGGTGCGTCCCGTCATTTGTGAATTAAAGTATTAATAATATAAGTAATCAATGTTAGCAAGTCCAAAAGCCCTCTGGGACAACAGTCTTTTGCTCATAAAGGACAGTGTAACAGAGCAGCAATATAACACATGGTTCAAGCCAATCGTCTTTGAATCGTACAAGCCGTCGACAAAGACTTTGTTGGTGCAGGTTCCGAGTCCGTTCGTATACGAGTACTTGGAACAGAACTTTGTTGACTTGTTAAGTAAGGTGCTGCATCGTAATTTTGGTGAAGGAATCCGTCTCACTTATCGTGTTGTAACCGATAAGGAGCATAAGCTTTCTCAAGATATAGAGGCAGATCCAGACGATGCTGATATGGCAAAGCAAACTCGTGAGCGTGCCCAGCAGACGGCTGCCCAGCCTGCCGCTCCCCAGCAGCAGGAAGACATTGATACACAGTTAGATCCGAAGCTTACTTTCAATAATTATATGGAGGGTGACAGTAATAAGCTGCCTCGTTCCGTAGGATTGTCTATTGCCGAGCATCCCAACACCACCCAGTTTAACCCAATGTTCATTTACGGACCTTCGGGTAGCGGTAAGACGCATCTGGTGAATGCCATCGGTCTGAAAGCGAAGCAGATGTATCCTCAGAAGCGTGTGCTCTATGTGAGTGCCCGTCTTTTCCAGACCCAGTATACCGATGCCGTGCTCCATAATGCGAGCAATGATTTCATCAACTTCTATCAGTCTATTGATATGCTGATTGTGGATGATATCCAGGAGTGGGCTGGTAAGGCGAAGACGCTGAATACCTTCTTCCATATCTTCAACCACCTTTTCCGCAACGGAAAGCGTATTATCCTGGCGTGCGACCGCCCGCCGGTAGAGTTGAAGGATATGCCAGACCGTCTGCTCACCCGTTTCTCTTGCGGTCTGGTCTGCGAGTTGGAGAAGCCGAATATCCAGTTGTGTGTGGATATCCTGAGTAATAAGATCCGTCGTGACGGTTTGAAGATTCCGGTAGATGTCATCTCTTTCATCGCCCAGACCTGTAACGGAAGTGTGCGCGATTTGCAGGGAGCCATCAATGGTCTTCTGGCTTACAGCATCGTTTATAACAGCAGCATTGATATCCGTCTTGCCGAGCGCGTCATCAAGCGTGCGGTGAAGGTGGATGATAAGCCGCTCACCATCGATGATATCGTAGAAACGGTTTGCCATCATTATAATGTAACGGTTACTGCCGTGAACAGCAAGAGCCGTAAGCGTGATTATGTAGTGGCTAGACAGGTAACGATGTATCTGGCACAGAAATATACCAAAATGCCTGCTTCGAGAATCGGCAAACTCGTTGGTAATCGTGATCATAGCACAGTTATCCACAGTTGTACAAAAGTGGAAGAAAGACTGAAGATTGATGCTGGATTCAGCGATGAACTGGTTAGTATCGAAAACGGATTAAAGGTGAAAAGGGCATAAAGGATGTGCTTTTCGCTGATAGGATAAGTTTAAGCGCGGAACCTTGGTATAGTGGTTCTTGTTTATATAAATGAAATAAAGGAAGCCTGGCAAGTTTGTTTTTGCCTTGGCTTCCTTTTTCCGTCTATAATATCTGAACTATTAACTAGCAACTCTTTTTCATCATCATCTTCTTCCATTTAAAGTATCCGGCTACGGCGATGATGACGTAGAGACCGTAAAGTCCTGCCTTGAATGGGATACCTTTGACGATATAGAGATAGAAGCAAACGGCATCTACGATAATCCAGAAGAACCACTGCTCGATATATTTGCGTGCCAGCGCCCAGAGACCCACAAAGCTCAGAGCATTGGTGAAACTGTCTTGCAGAGGAACTGTAGAGTTGGTGAAAGTTATCAGTATATAATAGGTGATGCCCCAGGCTGCCAGGAAGAACAGAAGAGTAGGGAGATAGAGCGACTTCTTCATATAGGTAATCGGAAGTTCTTCTTTCTCCTTCTGGTTGTGCTTCTTGCCATATTTCCATACGGCATAACCATATATGCCGGCTATCGTATAGTAGACCGCCATACCCGCATCGCCGTAAAGCCCATGACTCCAATAGAGCCATACGTCCAGGGCGGGCATGATGATGCCTACCAGCCAGAGCCAGATACTGGCACGGTACTCCAACAGGATATAAACCAGTCCGAGTACCGTGGTAAAGATGTCTAAACCATGTGATGCAATATAATCCATCATGATGATTTCTGATTAGAACTTCAATGTAAGATGCGTCATCCAGGTGGTATCTGCCATCGGGATGTAGGCTATCTGCTTGAATCGTTTGTCCAATTTATATCCGTAACCGGTAGCATTGCCCCAGGTGAATGCGCTGGCTGCATAGTGGCGGTTGAAGATATTGTTGATGTCCACACCGAAGCTTACCTCCTTGATGCCGAGTGCCTTGGTTACCTTGGCGCTATAGTTCAGGCTCAGGTCGCTCTGTGAATAGCATGGAAGTGAGAAGTCGCGGTCTTCTGTGTTGGTAATATACTGGCGACTTACAAAGTTGGTGTGCCAGGTAGCAGAGAAACCGGCATAGTGGATGTCGATGAATCCGTTCAGAATAGCTGATGGAGAATAAGACAGGGTTGAGTTGTCGTAATGTACTACGCCTGGCTTCGTATCGTCTTCCCAGTTGCTTACATACTCATCAAAGTCCTTGATCTTGTTCTTGCTCAAAGCGGCATTTCCTTCTACAGCCAACCATGACAATGGTGCCCAGCCGGCTGTCAGCTCTACGCCCATACGGTAAGAATCCTTGATGTTGGTGGTCAGCGCCTCGCCGATGTCACTCAACTGTCCGGTCTGAGCCAGCTGGTTGTCATAATCCATATAGTAGAAGTTGGCGCCTGCATGCCAGTTGTCGCCCTGATACTGATAGCCGAACTCTACATCGAGCAGCTTCTCCTCTTTAGGGAATGGATAGTTGAAGTTGTCGGTAAAGTTGTTGCGCTCTGGCTCGCGGTTGCTGTAGGCTACAGATGCGTATGCCTTGTGGCCATCCTTGTTGAAGCTGATACCTGCCTTAGGATTGAAGAAGTTGTACTTCTCGTTGATGTTCAGCTCCTGGTTCTTGTAGCTGCCATCTGCCTGGGCGATAAATTTATCGTTGATACCGTCGGTCTTGTATTCTACACGGCGATACTGCAGGTCAGCGAAGGCATTCCAGTAATCTGCAAAGCGATAGCTTGCCTTGACAAAGGCGCTGTAGTCGTACTTGTGGGCATCAGAATCATAGTACTTATACTGGCCGTTGCTGCCGAAGAACTTCTTCTCGGCATCCTGGTTGGCGATATAAGTAAGGTATCCCCAGTGGTTGCCGCGGAACTGCTGCAGGTTCAATCCGCCGATAACATCCCAGTGCTCATCCTTGTAGTTGGTATTGTATACCATGCCGTAGGTATGCTGGGTGAGTCCCTTCTTGCGGATGAAGTCAGACTTCTTGACCTTGTTGCCCTCTGCATCCTTGTAAACGAGTCCGAACTTGGCAAACTTGGCGTTGTTCTTAAACTCCTTGTAGTAGCCGTAGCCATAGGTATAATGCAGTGAGAGGCTGTGGCTCCAGTGGCTGCTTGGTGTCCAGGTAGCCGAAAGGATATTGTGGTTCTGATAGAAGTTATCAGTAGTCTTGTCCCATTTGCTTCCGTCGCGCAGGGTATAAGGAGTGATGGTATAATCGCCCTTGCCGTTGCGAACCAAATCACCTGTCAGCACGTTAAACTTATCCAGACCTGCCTTATACATATCTTTATAAGTGCGGATGCCATCCTCAAGGAGGGTGAAGCTAGAGTTGTAATCTCCGCCCAGCACACCATTCCAAGCCTGACCGGTCTTCTCGAAGTTGCCGATGTTTTTGTAGCTTACCTTGAAGTTATCGCCCAGCCAGGTCAGTCCGCCATAGTAAGAACCTGAGCGGCCTGCTGTGCCGTCTACATAACCGTCGGTAGCTGTCTCGTGATAAGCACCGTCAAAAATCAGATGCTTGCCGAGCAGACCTGTAGAGAAGCTGGCGCCTGTATGATAGGTATTGTAAGAACCGAAAGAGCCGGTAACTTCTGCAGTAGGGGTGAGCGAAGGAGCAGCTGTAGCCATAGAGATGCTTCCACCGAAGGCACCGTCGCCATTGGTAGAAGAGCCTACGCCGCGCTGTACCTGGATGCTGCCCAGAAGCGAAGAATAACTGTTCATGTTAGCCCAGAAAACGGTCTGGTCTTCCGGTGAGTTGAGAGCCACTCCGTCGAGTGTTACATTGATGCGGCTTCCGGCAGCGCCACGAATGCGCATATAGGTAGTACCGGTGCCGATACCGTTCTCACTCCAGGCGAGGATGCCCGGTGTACGAGAAAGGAGAAATGGCAATTCCTGACCTGAGCAAGAGAATTGTTTGAGTTCTGATTTCCTGATGTTAGCCACGGCGTATGGAGCTTCCTTTGCGGCACGTACGCCTTTTACAATCACTTCATTCAAATTCTGCACCTTCAAGGTGTCGATTTTTGTCTGTGCCAGTGCAGCCTGGCTTGCCAAAGAGCAAAACGCTACACTGAGTGCGATCCCGTTGAATCTTTTCATTTATTTAAATTAAAAACATCATATAAGGGGGGAATGTGCCTTATTTTCCTACGCCAGCATTACCTGGTTCAGGTCGATGGGTATATTCTCAGCATCCGCTTTTTTCTCTTTTCCGGCGGTAGCACCCCTTAGTTAGCTCTCTGCTAACCGGCTGCAAAGGTACAAATAAATTTGATAACCGCAAAATTTACGTAGATTTTTACTATATTTGTGTCCTTTTATCATTCTTTTTTCTTATATTTGCAGTCGGATTGCTGTTATTCGCAGTCTTGACAGTTTGAAACCTAAACTTCATGTGATAGGATTATGAGACGGTATATTTCACATTTGTTCACGTGGGTCATCTTTTTCCTGACCCTGTTGGCATTCTCATCGTGCTTGAATGAGCATCCTAAGGATCAGCTCGATGGGGGTGGCAGCAATGGTTCTGCGTCTGAAATATTCGATACGACCATAGCTCCTTTATATGATTTTATGGGTGGAGCGATAGATGGGGAAGGCATCTGCGACATTCAGCGTCTGGATAGTCTGCTTTCTCTTTCTCCTGATGATGAGCAGCTTTATTCTTCCTGGCAATATCTTTATCGGGCTATCGGTATGTGCAACAAGTCGCTGGATATGATTGATTTACAGTCTGTACGGCTTACCGATAACCAGAAGGCGCAGTTCAAGGCTGAGGTGCGTGCCATCAGAGCCATGATGTATTATGAGGCGATGGATTTGTATGGCAGGATTCCGGTACTCCTGTCTTCTGGAGAATCACTCATCTATGAACCGGCTTCTGGCTCTTCGGTTACCGATGAAAAGCTGTCGGCTCAGAGCGAACGGAGCGAAATCTTCCATTTCATCTTCAGCGAATTGCAGCAGGTGTTGCCTTATCTTCCTCAGACGTCCAGTTTGGAGGAAGGCTCTCATTATGGGCGCATCACGCAGCCTGTGGTCAACTTCCTGCTGGCTAAACTGGCGCTGAATGCTGAAATCTATATGTATAACGATTGGGCGCAGGGTTACAGGAAGCGTCCGAAGGGTAGGGACCTGGAATTTATGGTGCGTACTGCCGATGGTGCCTCGCTCATTACGGGCGGCAAGGCGAGTGAGAACCGCAGCAAGATATTGAATGCATGGGAAACCTGCATCTTCTATTGCAACAGACTGGCTGATGAAGGTTGCAGTTTAGAGGAGGATGAAATCTTCAACAGTTCTGCGCGTTATCTGATGCCGAAGGATGCGCTGGTGATGGATGAGGCTGATTCTGTTCAGCATCCACGACCAGCCAAACCTCTGTTCCGTTTCCGTTATGCTGATGTGTTGCTGATGAAGGCTGAGGCGATGGAGCGCAACGATGGGGATGGCAGGGCAGAGTATAATATGGTTCGTGCGCATGCCGGTTTGCCTGCGCGCAAGTCTTCGCTTGCTAATATTCTGGAAGACCGTCAGGTTGTGCTGGCGGGCGAGACCTGTCACCGTCAGGACCTTATCCGTTTCGGCAAGTTCCTCAAGTCCTCGCATCTTCGCCGTTCTGTTCAGTCCGCTCTTACGTCCTGTTCCATCGTCTTCCCGATACCTCAGCGAAGCCTTGCCTTCAATGGTAAGTTGGTTCAGAACAAAGGATATGAGGCTATGGAATAGCCAAAAACTCTTCACTCTTCACCCGACAGCTCGAATCCCCTTTATATAAAGGTGTTGCGGAGGGTGAAGAGTTTTTCGTAACTCTTCACCTCTCTTCACCCACTCTTCACCTCTCGAACCCCCTTTATATAAAGGCATTCCCAGCGATTGGGTGAAGAGTGAAGAGTAAAATCATTTTTTCGTCTTCTTTTCTGATATCAGCCGTAACCATTGTGATATTTCGGTTATTTAAAAACCTGGCAAACCGGTTTTTATTCGCTGTTTGGCTCAGACAGCCCACTGTTCTTCCTATCGCTAGTCTGCTGTTCTAGTTTCGCCAGTCTGCTGTTCCCGATAAATAACCATTTTTTTTCGTCCTTTTATTCACTTTTTCCCCATTTCTCCTCTCCATTTAAAAATAAAATTTGTACTTTTGCATACGTTTTAACGTGTTAACGATAATCTTGGCAGATGCCAAATACAAAAATAAGAACGAAATGGATACATTATATTTATTGCAGTTCGCCTGTTTTCTATTTATGTTTATTAATATCCTCATCCTGGGTCTTACCCGACTGCACATGAAGTGGATGAACCGGCGATATGAAGTGTCACGATGGCTGATTATCGGAGCCATGGTAGGATTAGCCATACAATTTCTCATGCAGATGCTTTTGGGCTTCCGGGCTCAAGACGCTGCAGTGGGAGCCGTTTTCAACATGCTCGCCTATCCCCCTTGCTTCTCGCTCATCTCTATTGGCATTTACAATATCGAGGCAACGCATGCCAACCGCCGGAAGATGAACATCGTTTGCGCCAGTATTTATGCCGCCATATTGGCTGCCTTCTGCATCGGTTTTATCCAGAGGGGAAACTTCCATATCGGCAGCTGGATTTATGTGATGATAATCCTGTTCGGCATCAACGTAGCCTATTGCATCTATATGATAATAGTGGAAATCAGAAAGCGCAGAAGGATGCTGGAGGTGATGGCTGGTTATGATATCCTGCCTTACGTGAGATATGCGCGAGCCAGTATATTCATGCTCTTTTTCCCTGCAGTAGCCCTGCCTTTTGCAGTTCTTTCTACCAAATCTCTATATGTAATCGGACCTCTGGGACTGCTTGCTGTCTTTTTCTTCACGCTCAGTTTCATGGCTTTGGGCTATAATTACGTACCTTCCGAAGAACTTCTGGATAAGGAGGAAGAAGAGGAGGCTGCCATGGAAAGTGAGGAAGACAATGCCTGTTTAGAACTGCAGGATGAAGAACTTGATGATAAGAAAGAAACTTTACAATCACAGCGTTCAAAAAGACGGCAGAAAATCGTCCGTGAGAAGCTGGATGAATGGTGTGCTACCAAGGGTTATAGGGATACGTCGCTGAATATGATTACCTTGTCACGTTCGTTGAATATCAGCAGATACGAGTTGTCGCGCTACCTCTCATCCTGTCTCAATACCACCTTCCGCCCCTGGCTTGCCGAGGTGCGTTTTGAGGCTGCCAAGAAGATGATGTTGGATAACCCCGACTTCGGTAATGACATCATTTCTGCCGAGTGCGGCTTCTCTTCCCGTACCCATCTCTACCGTATGTTCAAAGAGAAAGAAGGTTGCTCTCCTACGGCTTGGAGAGAGAAAAACTGTTAAAAAGTATGTATTAGGTGTCGCATTCCCCCACGAATGAGACACCTTTTTTGTAGGAATGCGACACCTATGTGGGGGAATGCGACACCTTGTTTCAAAGAAAAACACTATATTTGCACCATGAAAAGTATAATAGAATCATTAGCCAAAGAAGAACAGGCTATCCTGATAGTAGCTTTGTTTCTCCTCATTTATGTTGGCATCATGATTAATGTCATGGTGAGGGAATATAGGACCTATCTTGATGATTACCCGATGTGTCATTTCAGCTTGGGTGATTTCATCAGGAGAGGGCGTTTCTATATCTGCCTCATTCTCGGCGTAGTGTTTATCACGTTCGTGTGTCTGGTAGTCAGTCTGATGGCAATCAGTATTCAGTAATTTATTGATAAAAAATAATAACAAAAATAATATTAAATTATGAAACATTTTTCAAATCAATCCAATGGGTCGCACGTCGGCCGTATGAACTATGGGGGGGGCAAAGTTCTGTAGATTTGCCCTGTTCCCATTGATGTTGCTCATGTTGTTGCTTCTGCCTGGACGTATGGTGGCGCAGACAGATTACGTAACGACTGTAACGCTTAAAAAGTTAGCAGGTACCCCTGTGGGCTACAAGGGTGAGACTTACGCTAATCTCTTTGATGGCAAAAAGGAAGACGGCAATTCCTCTAAGTGGTGCTGCGAGTTTAGAGGCAGCGCCTATGTCATCTTCGAAGCCAGCAAGGCAGGAATTCCTGTGGGCTACACCATCACTACGGGTAATGACAATGCAAATTTTGGATGTGGAGGTCGCAATCCGTTTTCATGGAAACTCTATGGCAACAACGAAGGCAAAAATGGCGCTTGGACGCTTATCGATGAGGTAAACAAAGACAAGGTGCTCCAGGATAAGAACAATACTTCGTACAACTTTCCCTGCGAAGGTTCTACCTCTTATAAATATTTTAAATGGGAAATCTCGGCTATTCATAGTGGAAGCATATTGCAGGTAGGCGAGTTTGAACTCAAACTCAATACCTGTACGCACCTGAAAGCCGATGGCTCGTCTGCTCTTGGCGCAGCAATCAAAACCGTAGAACCTACTTGCACAGAGCCTGGCTATACCACAAAAGAATGCTCTCTCTGTCATTTAATTGTGAAGGAATATTTGAATCTTCTTAAGCCACACACTCTCACTCATCATGCACTGAAAGCTGCTACATGTACAGAAACTGGTTTAAAAGAATACTGGCAATGCAACGTATGCAACAAACTCTTCAGCAATAAAGCCGCAACTACCGAGATTACTGATGCTGCCAACCTCGTGATTCCAGCAAATGGTCATACATTAGACAGTGAAGGCAATTGTACTGTCTGTGGCGCAAATCGCTATGCTTTGTTCAATAATTTGGATGGTATAACCGATGTTACCATTACTGACAATGGCGGTTATCCTTGGCAGATATTGGACTCGAAAGCCGAAGGTATGCAGGATCTTGGCTTCACTATTCCTAATGGTAGCAATGTACTGATGTCAAGTAATTATCATAAGCCTGGCAGTTCTTCTGAGACAGTCATCAGGTTCAATGTATCTAAACCTATATTACTGACATCTCAGATTCTCGTTTCGTCAGAAGAAAACAAAACTTTATTTGATTTTTATGTAGATAACAATAAAGAACTGAGTATTAGCGGAAAAAAGCAAACCGAATACAAAGTTTTATTATCTGTAGGCGAACATTCTTTGAGGTTAGTTTATAAAAAAGGTAATCGTTCAGATGCAAACGCTGATCGCGCATTCTTATACAATCTGAAAACATCAGTCACAATTGATGACTATGTCGCAGATTATGAATCGTCTAACAACACATTGACTTTCAAGAAAGTCACTTCGAACAATATAGAAAGCCTTGATTTAAACCATGCAGTTATAGTGAATAAACCGACGGTGGGCGATATGTGCCGTCTTTTAGGAATAAATTCCACAGCTATCAAGAGTGTCGTTTTCGATAAGAGTTTCAAAACGTACGCTCCAACATCATTGTATGGTTTCTTTAGGGGGTTAACAAAGTTGGAAACAATTAAAGACTTGAAGTACTTGAACACAGAGCAGGTGACAAATATGAGTTACATGTTCTCTGACTGCTCAGCTCTCACCTCGCTAGATGTTACCCATTTCAATACAGCGAAGGTGACGAATATGAACTACATGTTCTATCGCTGTTCAAAACTCACCTCTCTCGACGTCACTAAGTTCAATACTGCGAATGTGACAAATATGAGTTACATGTTCTGTCGCTGCCCAGTTCTCTCTTCGCTCGACGTCACTAAGTTCAATACTGCGAATGTGACAAATATGAGTTACATGTTCGAGAGCTGCTCAGCTCTCTCTTCGCTCGACCTCTCGAATTTCAATACAGCGATTGTGACAGATATGAGTTACATGTTCTATGGCTGCTCAGCTCTCTCTTCGCTCGACCTCTCTAATTTCTATACAAAGGAGGTGGGGAATATGGTCTGTATGTTCTCTGGCTGCTCAGCTCTTAAAACCATCTACGCCAGCGAAAAGTTTGTTACGAGCAAGGTACAATCGGGTGAAGGTATGTTCGCATGGTGCAAGAATCTCAAAGGCACAATATTAGAGTATAATAACAGCAAGACAGACCACACCTACGCCAACTGCGGCACGAATGGTTATTTTACTCCCGTATTTGAGTATGCCGAGTTTAACGAAGGTACAGGAACGCTTACATTCAGACGCGGCCTTTCCAAGCCCGAAAGAGCTTATGCGCTTAATCTGGAAGCATCCGAGCCGGGGTGGCTTACGCATAAAGATGAAATCAAGAAAGTGGTCTTTGATGCTTCGTTTGCTAACGCAAGACCAACGAGCTGTTGTAGCTGGTTCTGGTATTGCACTAATCTGGCCACAATAGAGGGCATCGAGAATCTTAACACCGAGAATGTGACGAATATGGGTGTCATGTTCTGTCGCTGTCAAAATCTCTCTTCGCTCGACCTCACTAATTTCAATACAGGGAATGTGACAAATATGTACGGCATGTTCTCTAACTGTCAAAATCTCTCTTCGCTCGACCTCACTAGCTTCAACACTGCGAATGTGACGAATATGGCTTATATGTTCGATGGCTGCTCTACTCTCACAACCATCTACGCCAGCGAAAAGTTTGTAACGGACCAGGTCAATGGTGGTGATATGTTCAATGAATGCAGAAGCCTCAAAGACTATAGCTTTAGCAAGAGAGACTCCAAATATGCCAACTATAAAACCGGCTATTTCAGCAAGCTGGTAGGCAAGAATGGCGATGATAAGATAGGAGCAGCGGGAGAAACTCTTGCTACGGATAATCTCGTACTTGACGACGACAAGGACTTCGTGGCTTACGAGCCATTCGCAGCCAAGGCTGCATCTTACAACCGCACAATGAAGGCTGGCACTATCTGGGCAACGCTCTGCTTGCCTTTCGCCATTGCCCAGAGCCAGGAAACAGGATGTAAGTTCTATCGTCTCACAGGTATTGACAATGATAATGATTGCATCACTCTTGAGAGTTATGAAGAAGGAGCAAAGATTCCTGCCGGCACTCCGGTGCTCTTCAAGATGAATGAGGGTGAGCAGACACTCAGCATTTCTGCACAAGATGCAAGCATCGTTACTGAGCCTAAGGCTGGAACAAACACAGATGTCAACCTCGTAGGTTCATTCACCAAGATTGGCGGCAAAGACAATCAGGGTCTTGCAGGCACCGACTACATCATCGGCAAGGATAAGTTCTGGCGTGTCTCTGACTTGAATGATGGCAAGGGCGTGGGTATCAAACCGATGCGTGCATACATCCATCCAGCCACAGCATCTCAGGCAAGAGCAGCCATGCTGAGCATCGGAAAGGGTGATGGCACTACTGTCATTGACAACCTCAACGCTATCAGCAACGATGCCAATGCAGAATACTATGATGCGAATGGTCGTCGTACCAATGGTCTGCAGAAGGGTCTGAACATCGTGAAGCGTGGCAGCAAGACTTATAAAATCATGGTTAAGTAAAGAATTTTAAAATCAAAAGGATATGAAAAAGAAAGAATATACAAAGCCGGAGATACAGGTGGTAAACATCACCTCTTGCACCCTCCTTGCAGCATCTACTATGCAGCAAGGAAAAGGTGACAGTGGCAGACCAGAATTGGAAGACGACTGGTATTATGGTGATTAACAGTCATTATAACGCCTAACGGCATAATACAGGAAGCCCCCGGTGCTATACGCATCGGGGGCTTTTACCATTTTCTTCCTTCCTGAGCCTTCTTATTTTAAACTAATATCGATTCTAAAAAATCAGCAGGAGTCTGCACATTTTCTGCAAAATCCCTAAAGTCCTTTACATTTCTTGTTACTATCACATCTACTTGATGGAGCAAAGCAGATTCATATTGCACGCTATCCTCAAAATCTTTACGTTCAAATGATAGACACTTCTTTATAATCTCCTTATCCACATCCGTTATTTCACAAAGAGACGCAAGACCTAACATAGATTGATACAACTCTTCCCGAGAATAAGATTTGCGCAAGATAAAAAATGCATTGACAAATGTTATAGCAGAAACATAAAGTTGAATTTTTCTCTTATGGGCTAGGTCAAAAATAACGGCAGCGGGATAATAAAAATCACCTCGCTGATCATAGAAATCTATGACTATATTGGTATCTAAGAATACTTTCATTTGTATTTTTCTTCTAAAGATTCATATAATGAGTCATCTATCGCATCTGAAACTTGCTTACGATTCTTAAGCGTCATCTTAAGTATTTCGGGCGAAAGCTGATAGTTAGCCCACGCATTCTCTTGCTTCTTTACAGTTGTAACAGACTTAGCATTAGCTGACTCCAACAGACGTTCGGCCAACCAACGCTCATTACTTGCTGTCAAAGGAAGGGACTGCAAGAAACTCCACAATTTATAAATAGCTAATGTTGTCATATCATACATATTTATATTATTCCAAATGCAAAACTACAACTTTTATTTAAAACAGCCAAGAATTTTGCTGATAATTTTAATTGAATGCGAAATTTAATTGGCTAATTTCAATTAGAAAGGGGGTATCTTTGGAGAGCTCCGATAGGCAGAATGCAGAGTATACAGACCGTAAAGAAAACTTACAGCCAATTTCTCAGGAGCGTCAGGCAGCCATCAAGGAGAAGCTTGACAAGTGGTGCGAAGAAAAGACACCACAGTAAACATGTTCACCCTGTCACGCTCGCTGAACATCTCCAAGAACGAGTTGTCGCGCTACCTCTCATCCTGTCTCAATACCACCTTTCGCCCCTGGCTTGCCGAGGTGCGTTTTGAGGCTGCCAAGAAGATGATGTTGGATAACCCCGACTTCGGTAATGACATCATTTCTGCCGAGTGCGGCTTCTCTTCCCGTACCCATCTCTACCGTATGTTCAAAGAGAAAGAAGGTTGCTCTCCTACGGCTTGGAGAGAGAAAAACTGTTAAAAAGTATGTATTAGGTGTCGCATTCCCCCACGAATGAGACACCTTTTTTGTAGGAATGCGACACCTATGTGGGGGAATGCGACACCTTGTTTCAAAGAAAAACACTATATTTGCACCATGAAAAGTATAATAGAATCATTTGCCAAAGAAGAACAGGCTATCCTGATAGTAGCTCTGTTTCTCCTCCTTTATGTTGGCACCATGATTAATGTCATGGTGAGGGAATACAGGACCTATCTTGATGATTACCCGATGTATCATTTCAGCTTGGGTGATTTCATCAGGAGAGGGCGTTTCTATATCTGCCTCATTCTCGGCGTAGTATTTATCACGTTCGTGTGTCTGATAGTCAGTCTGATGGCAATCAGTATTCAGTAATTTCTTGATGAAAAATAATAACAAAACATAACATTTATGATGAAAAGATTTACAAATCAATCCCATGGGTCGCAAGCCGGCCGTATGTACAATGGGGGGGCGATAATCCGTAGATTCGCTCTGTTCCCATTGATGTTGCTCATGTTGTTGCTTCTGCCAGCCGGCATGGTTGCGCAGAAGGCAGCTTCCAGTTCTAAGTATATAGCAACGTATGAATCCTCTACCCAAACCTTGACTTTCAAGAAAAATGTGGGTGAAACCCTTCCTGAAAATAGTGCTTGGGTGGAAGATGAACAGACGGTGGCTACTATCAATAATAATATAGGGAATGGCACTATCGTGCACATTGTTTTCGATGAGAGCTTCAGCACATACACTCCTACATCGTTGTCCCGTTTCTTTGAGAATCTCACAACACTGGAAACAATTACAGGCCTGGAATATCTGAATACAGAGAAGGTGACGAGTATGTACAGCATGTTCTATAGATGTTCAAAACTTACCTCACTTGACGTTACTAAGTTCAATACAGCGAATGTGACGAGTATGTGCGAAATGTTCGGTATGTGCTCTTCTCTCACCTCGCTAGATGTTACTCATTTCAATACAGAGGAGGTGAGGAATATGAATTTTATGTTCTATAGATGCTCATCTCTTACCTCGCTAGATGTTACTCATTTCAATACAGAGAAGGTGACGAATATGAATAGTATGTTCGAGAACTGCTCATCTCTCACCTCGCTAGATGTTACAAACTTCAATACAGCGGAGGTGACGGGTATGTACAACATGTTCTCTAACTGTGTTGCTCTCACCTCGCTCTACCTCACTAACTTCAATACAGAGAATGTGACGGATATGGGAAACATGTTTTTTGGCTGCTCATCTCTCACCACCATCTACGCCAGCAGTAAGTTTGTAACAACCCAGGTATCTAATAGTAGCGGTATGTTCTATAATTGTGAAAAACTCATAGGCGAAGAAGTATGGGCAAAAGACAAGGCTACCGACAAGACCTATGCCAAGATAGAAGGTGGATATTTTAGTGGTGGAATCCCTAGGGTGAAATACGCTGACGGCACGCTGACCTTCTTTCTCACATCCAAGGAAACTTTGGGAGAAAATGAGTATGGAATCTATGGTCTGGGGGCGAAACCTGACTGGGTGTGGAAAAACCCTAACGTTACCAAGGTTACCAAGGTAGTGTTTGATCCCGCCTTTGCAAATGCACGACCAACCAACTGTTATGCATGGTTCCAAGACTACGTAAACCTCACGAGCATAGAGGGTATCGAATATTTGAATACATCGCAGGTTACTGATATGCATAATATGTTCTATAATTGTTATCATCTCCAAACAACAGACTTTTCTGGCTTCGACACTCGAAAAGTAAAGGATATGAGTTATATGTTTCACAACTGTGATAGTTTGAAATCGCTGGATATTTCAAATTTCAATACGTCGGAAGTGACGGATATGAGTGGCATGTTTGAAGGTTGTATTGGGCTGACGTCACTTGATCTCTCTCATCTTAATACATCAAAAGTGTCTATTATGATTTCGATGTTCCAATCTTGTATTAAGCTTTTGTCTGTTAATTTGTCGGGCTGGGATACTAGAAATGTAAAAAGTATGACTAGGATGTTCAAAAGATGCCATTCCCTAAAGACACTTGACTTGTCTGGTTTTGATACTAGGGAAAAAACTTGTACTATGGGCGACATGTTTAATACGTGTAAAGAACTTACTACCATATTCGTGAGCGATAAGTTTGCTGTAGGAACAGGCGATACTGGTGATGGCACGATGTTCCAGGGATGCTACAAACTCAAGGGAGCCAATGCTTTAGATAAGGATAATCCACAAACGGGAATTGATAACGCCAACTACAAGACTGGCTACTTCACCAAGCTGGTAGGCAAGAATGGCGATGAGAAGATAGGAGCAACGGGAGAAACTCTTGCTACGGAGAATCTCGTTCTTGACGATGATAAGGACTTCGTGGCTTACGAGCCATTCGCAGCCAAGGCTGCATCTTACAGCCGCACTATTAATGCTGGCACTACCTGGGCTACGCTCTGCCTGCCTTTCGAGGTATCGCTCGATGGTCAGAACTTCCGTGCCTTCAAGCTCCTTTCGGCTGATGATGTTACAGAAACCGTAGAACTCGAAGAGATTGAGGGAAGCATCGAGGCTGGTACTCCTGTTATCATCAAGATGAAGGATGGAGCAACAAAGCTCAACTTCACTGTAGCCGACAAGGAGATTGCAAAAGATGTTCAGACTGCAGAAACCGCTAATGGCAACTATCAGCTTCAGGGTCTCTATACCCAGAAGGAGTTCAGCAAGGATACTGATAACAACTGCTACATCGTGAAGGGCTCCAAGCTGATGAACCCAGCCAAGCTGTTGGATAAAACAACAACAGAGTCTGTGGGCAGCAAGCCTTTCCGTGCTTACATGGTAGATAACTCATCTGCTCCTGCAGCTGGTGCCAGAATGTTCAGCATCAGCATCGGCGGCAGCACCACAGCCATCGAGCAGTTGGAGTCTACAGCAGATAGCAAGGCAGAATACTACGACCTCCAGGGTCGTCGCCTCCAGGATTTGCAGAAGGGCATAAACATCGTGAAGCGTGGCGGCAAGACCATGAAGGTTATCATCAAGTAATAAAAAATAGTAATAAAAATAGATATGAAAAAGAAAAAATATATCAAGCCAGTGGTTAGTGTCATGGAAATGGAAACCACAGCCATCCTCGCCGGCTCTGTTATCCCGAAGGCGTCAGAAGAGGATTACAGCAATGAAAATGTGAAGGATTTCTGGGATAATCCAACTGATAAGAGAATTTGGGCCGACTAGCCCCAGATTCTCTATCGTACCCCCCGACAGGCAGCACCTTTGCTGCCTGTATTTATATAATTATTAAATAAAAATAGTTTTTATGAATCATTTTATCAATCAATCCAATGGGTCGCACCGCGGCCATTCTTTGATGGGAAGAGCCATGCTCCGAAGATTCGCCCTGTTCTTCCCAATGATATTGCTCATGTTGTTGTTTCTGCCTGCCGGCATGGTGGCGCAGACGGCAGCTTCCAGTTCTAAGTATATAGCAACGTATGATTCCGACACCGAAACCTTGACTTTCGAGAAATATGAGGGTGAAAGCCTTCCAAGCGATAGTGAAAGTGAATGGGTGGAAGATGGTAAGTCGGTGTTAGAAATGTTCGGTTCTTCTAATCTACGGGATATCAAGCACATTGTTATCAATGAGAGTTTCAAAACATTCACTCCAACAACTTTAAGCTGTTTCTTTGCAGCCCTCTCTGAGTTGGAAACAATTACAGGTCTGGAATATTTGAATACAGCGAATGTGACGGATATGAGTTCACTGTTTGATCATTGCCAAAAGCTCACCTCGCTCGACCTCTCTAACTTCAATACTGCGAAAGTAAAGAATATGGAATTAATGTTCAGTCACTGTTCCAACTTGAAGACTATCTATGCGTCAAACAAATTCATTACTGCTGCTGTGACAAAAAGTAAAAACATGTTTTCATATTGTGGCTCTCTCTCCGGTGACATCGATTGGTCAGATAAAGCAGTCGATAAGACCTATGCCAAGATAGATGGCGGATACTTCCGTGACAAGGCTTATGCTAACCGCCCTTGGGTGAAATATGCTGACGGCATGCTGACTTTCCGTTGTGGATACAAGAAGATTTTAGGCGAAAATGAGTATGCACTCAATAGTGGCGAGGAGAAGCCAGCATGGGAAACTAACAAAAAAAACATTTCCCAAGTTGTATTCGAAGCCTCGTTTGCCAATGCAAGACCTACGAGTTGTTATGCGTGGTTCCAGGATTTCATTAAACTGAAGCAAATAGAAGGCATAGAGAATCTTAATACCGAGAATGTGACGGATATGAGCGATATGTTCAGATTCTGCTCTTCACTCACCTCGCTTGATGTTACACATTTCAATACCGGGAATGTGACGAGTATGGCTGATATGTTTAGTGATTGCCCACGGCTCGCAGAACTCGACGTTACTCATTTCAATACAGCGAATGTAAAGGATATGAGCAATATGTTCGCTAGCTGCTCAGGTCTCATCTCGCTTGATGTTACACATTTCAATACAGCGAATGTAAAGGATATGAGCAATATGTTCTATGGCTGCTCAGGTCTCATCTCGCTTGATGTTACTAATTTCAATACCGCTAATGTGACGAGTATGCGCAATATGTTCTGTGGCTGCTCAGGTCTCATCTCGCTTGATGTTACTAATTTCAATACCGCTAATGTGACGAATATGAGCGGTATGTTCTATGGCTGCTCAGGTCTCATCTCGCTTGATGTTACTAATTTCAATACCGCTAATGTGACGAATATGAGATATATGTTCAAAGGCTGCTTTAAGTTGAAGGAAATTTACGTATCAGACAAGTTTGTCACTGATGATGTGATAGACAGCAAAGACATGTTTTTGGGGTGTCACTCTCTCTCCGGTGACATAGATCAGAATTCAGTTAAAGTAAACGATAAGACTTATGCCAAGACAGCCGGCGGATACTTCCGTGACAAGGCTTATGATAACCGCCCTTGGGTGAAATATGCTGACGGTACGCTGACTTTCCGTTGTGGATACAAGAAGACTTTGGGTGAAAATGAGTATCCACTTAATAGTGGCGAGGAGAAGCCAGCATGGTACACTCACAACAAAAATATTACCCAAGTTGTGTTCGAGGCCTCGTTTGCCAATGCAAGACCTACGAGTTGTTATGCGTGGTTCCAGAATTTCGAAAAACTGTCGCAAATAGCAGGCATAGAGAATCTTAATACTGCGAATGTGACGGATATGTCCAATATGTTCAAAAACTGCTCAAATCTCGCAAAACTCGACGTTACTCATTTCAATACCGCGAAAGTGACGACTATGAACAGTATGTTCACTCGCTGCTCAAATCTTGCAGAACTCGACCTCACTCATTTCAATACTGCGAATGTGACGAATATGTACGAAATGTTCAATGGCTGCTCAAATCTCGTAAAACTCGACGTTACAAATTTCAATACCGCGAAAGTGACGACTATGTTCGGTATGTTCAATGCCTGCTCAAATCTCACAGAACTCGACGTTACTCATTTCAATACCGCGAAAGTGACGGCTATGAACGGTATGTTCAGTGGCTGCTCAAATCTCACAGAACTCGACCTCACTCATTTCAATACCGAGAATGTGACGAATATGTGGATTATGTTCTCTGACTGCAAATCTCTTACAACCATCTACGTTAGCGATGAGTTTGTAATAACCAATATAACCAATAAAAATTATAGCTTGTTCTTTGGTTGCATAAAACTCAAAGGGGCAATAAAATATAACGAGGAAAAGACCAACTGCAGATTCGCCAATTACACGACTGGCTACTTCACCAAGCTGGTAGGCAAGAATGGCGATGAGAAGATAGGAGCAGCGGGATATACTCTTGGTACGGATAATCTCGTTCTTGAAGATAACAAGGACTTCGTGGCTTACGAGCCATTTGCAGCCAAGGCTGCATCTTATAGCCGCACTATTAAGACTGGCACTACCTGGGCTACGCTCTGCTTGCCATTCGAAGTATCGCTCGCAAATCAGAACTTCCGTGCATTCAAGCTTCTTTCAGCTGATGATGTTACAGGAACCGTAGAACTCGAAGAGATAGAGACAAGCATTGCTGCTGGTACTCCTGTTATCATCAAGATGAAGGATGGAGCAACAAAGCTCAACTTCACTGTTGCCGACAAGGCGATTGCTAAAGATGTTCAGACTGCAGAAACCGCTAATGGCAACTATCAGCTTCAGGGTCTCTATACCCAGAAGGAGTTCAGCAAGGATACTGACAACAACTGCTACATCGTGAAGGGCTCCAAGTTGATGAATCCAGCCAAACTGTTGGGTGAAACAACAACACAATTTGTGGGTAGCAAGCCTTTCCGTGCTTACATGGTAGATAACTCTTCTGCTCCTGCCGCAGGTGCCAGAATGTTTAGCATCAGCGTCGGCGGTAGCACCACAGCCATCGAGCAGTTGGAGACTACAGCAGATAGCAAGGCAGAATACTACGACCTCCAGGGCCGTCGCCTCCAGGATTTGCAGAAGGGCATCAACATCGTGAAGCGTGGTGGCAAGACCATGAAGGTAATCATCAAGTAATTTAAATATAGAAAAGGTATGAAAAAGAAAAAATATATCAAGCCAGTGGTTAGCGTCATGGAAATGAAAACCACTGCCATCCTCGCCGGCTCTGTTATCCGGAAGGCGTCAGAAGAGGATTACACCGACGAAAAGGTGCAGGATTTCTGGGATAATTCAACTAATAAGGGAATTTGGGCAGACTAGCCCCAGATTCTCTATCGTACCCCCAGGCAGCACATTTGATGCCTGGGGGCTTTTTCTTAATTTTTATCAGAAATCTCTTGCTGATATGAAAATAAAATCGTAACTTTGCGGTATCATTTTAAAACAGAAAGGTTATGAAGTACTTAGACCCTAAGGCAGACCTCACGTTCAAGAAGATATTCGGCAATCATCCTAAAAGACTGATCAGCCTCCTGAACGCACTCCTGCCACTCAGCGAAGAAGAGCAGATACACGAGATAGAGTATCTGCCAACGGAACTTGTGCCCCAGCTAGAAGGGGGCAAGAACACCATAGTTGATGTACTCTGCACCGACGTCAGAGGCAGGAAGTTCTGCGTGGAAATGCAGATGGAATGGTCTGACGCATTCCAGCAGCGAGTACTGTTCAATGCATCCAAGCTCTATGTGAGTCAGGCTAAAAAGGGAGGAAGATACAGCGAATTGCAACCCGTGTATTCTCTCAACCTGATAAATGATATCTTTGCGCATGATACTCCGGATTTCATCCACAACTACCGCATCGTGCACGATAAGGACAGCAATAAGGTTATCGAGGGCTTGCATTTCACCTTCATAGAACTCCCTAAGTTCACTCCACATTCCATCGCCGACAAGCGCATGATGGTCTTGTGGCTCCGTTTCCTGACAGAAATCAATTCCAATACGAAGGAGATTCCTTCCGACCTGCTTAATGACCCAGAGATAGGAAAAGCCGTAGAAGATCTTGAAGTTTCTGGCTTTACAGATGCCGAGCTCCGTGCCTATGACAAATTCTGGGATTCGGTAAGTGTTGAAAGAACTCTCCTGGATGACAGGTACCAGAAAGGAATGGAAGAAGGCATGGCAAAAGGCGAAGAAGTAGGCAAAAGCCAAAGAAGTATTGAGATTGCTAAGAATATGCTGGCAAAAGGTATGGATGAGGCGACAATCCAGGAAATAACTGGTTTGACGGAAGACCAGATACTGCAGATTCAGTAGATACAATGCCTGGTGATAAATATGGAAAGCCCCCGGAGCTATTACGCTTCGGGGGCTTTTTCCGCTTTCTTTTAATGAGCTAGAAAGAATCTTACGGATGGTCTTATGCTCCTCTTGAAATTAATGATGTAATAAAGTTGGTTAAAAATGTAGTAAATGCTTGTTTGCTTGTCGTTTTTTTAGTATCTTTGCGATGAAAAATAAAACTCAAGTGTGGAAAATGTGGAGAATTTCACAAAAGAAGTATCAGAAATGTGCAAACTTACACATTTTCCGCACTTTAACGATGGAAGGTGCTAAAAAATGTTTAATAGAATAATTATTCAAGAATTAAAACAATGGAGAGCTAAAAAAGACCGTAAGCCATTGATTATGCTGGGCGCTCGACAAGTAGGAAAGACTTCTGTACTTCAGAAGTTCGGAGAAGAATATTTTGAGCATTGCGCATATTTTAGTCTCAATGAAGAAGAGGGAGTCTGCGATATCTTTCGCAAGACCAAGAACCCGCTGCAAATCATCGAGCAATTGTCATATCTTACTTCAGAACCTATTTTGCCTCAGAAGACTTTGCTTATTCTTGATGAGATACAAGACTGTCCGGAAGCCATTAGCGCAATGAAATATTTCTGCGAAAAGACGCCGGAATATGTTGTGGCTTGTGCTGGTTCTCTTTTGGGGTTGGCTTTTGGTCATCAAGGCTTTTCGTTTCCTGTGGGTAAGGTTGACCATATAAATATGTATCCTGTCACTTTTTCTGAGTTTTTGGAGCAGCGAGATGAAAGGCTTTACCAATATTATATGTCAATAGATAGCTTGGAACCTCTTCCTGACGTTTTTTTTGATAGACTTTCTCAGGCATTTACTGCCTATCGTATATCTGGTGGAATGCCAGCTGCGGCAATGAAGATGATAGAAAAGGATCTGAGTGGCGTGGAAATAACTCTACGTAATATCTTGCAAGATTATTCCTTGGACTTTGTGAAGCATGCTACGCCTTTACTGGCTAATAGAATTTCGCATGTTTGGAAGTCTTTGCCGTCACAGTTGGCTAAGGAAAATAGAAAGTTTGTTTATCAGCTGGTTCGTCCTGGTGCAAGAGCGAGGGAATATGAGGATGCTCTTACATGGCTTAAAAATGCGGGATTGATATATAAGGTAAGCTTGTGCTCTACTCCGCAAGTTCCTTTGAAATCGTATGAAGATTTGAGCATCTTCAAGATTTATAGTCTTGATGTGGGATTATTGAGAGTGCTTGCTGATTTGAGTCCTGAGGCTTATCTGGTTGATAATCCTATATTTAAAGAATATAAGGGCGCTTTGGCAGAGAATTATATTCTTCAGAGTCTAGTGGCTAATGGCATTAATTGTTCCCATTATTGGGCTTCGGGTAATAAAGCAGAAGTGGAATTTATTGTTCAGCGTGGATTGGAAGTTATTCCGGTGGAAGTGAAGTCGGGTACCAGTGTCACGGGGCGTAGTTTGATAGAGTATAACAAAAGGTACTCACCTGGTTTGCGCATCAGATATTCGATGCTTAATCTCAAGAGGGATGATTCCTTTATCAACATCCCTCTTTTCCTGGCTGATAGAACGGAGAAACTGATTTTTAAATAATTTTTAATGAGAAAAAAGATATATGGGTGAAGAGGGGTGAAGAGGGGGTGAAGAGATAAAGAAAACTCTTCACCTCCCGAAACCCCGATAAACAGAGGGGGTACGGGCGAGAAGGTGAAGAGTGAAGAGATAAATCGGGATTGATTACAACTGATAGAACTTGGTGAAAGCCTTCACGCAATATTCGTGGTCGATAACACTACCGGTTTCGCGGCAACTGTGCATAGCGAGGATGGCATTGCCCATATCCACACCCTTCAATGGGATGGAAGAGGCGAGGATATTGCCCAATGTGCTGCCGCCTGCTACATCGCTGTGGTTTACGAAACGCTGGCATGGTACACCGGCTGCATCGCAGATGTTGGCGAAGATGGCTGCTGATACAGCATCGCTCGCATACTTCTGGGCAGCATTGAACTTGATGACCGGACCACCGCCCAACTTAGGATGATTCGTAGGGTCGAACTTTTCGCTATAGTTAGGATGCCAGGCATGCGCATTATCGGCTGAAATCATGAAGGCACGCTCTACTGCCTGATAATAAGCCTCTTCTGTATGGCTCTGTGCCAGGGCGATGCGCTGGAGCATATATGAAAGGAATGGACTTCCGGCTCCCTGCTTGGTCTGAGACCCCGTTTCTTCATTATCGAAGATGGCGAGAACCTGGGTGGTATCATTGGCATCTGCTGCAATCATCGCCTCTACACCAGCCCAGCACATAGACAGGTCGTCGAGTCTGCCTGAAGAGATAAACTCATCGTGCACACCGAAGGTGCAGGCTGGAGTGGCATCAGCCAGATAGAGATCGAAATCAAGAACATCCTCTTTCTGGATATTCAGTTCGTCGGTTATCACATTCATCAGGAGGTTACCCTTCTCCAGTTCATCATTGATGATGCCGAGGATAGGGAGTACATCCTTCTGCTTGCTCAACTTCACACCATCATTCACCTGACGGTTGAAGTGGATAGCGAGATTGCTGATCTGCAGCAATGGGCGCTTCACATGAAGAAGGAGCGTCTGGGGATTCATCGCATTCTCACCCTTCACGATAACTCTACCAGCCAAAGTGAGCGGACGGTCGAACCAGGTTGACATGATAGGACCACCATAAACCTCGGTATTCAGTTTCACGATACCGCCCTCGCAGAGCATCTCAGCATTTGGCTTGATGCGGAAGGTAGGCGAGTCGCAGTGGGCGCAGATCATGTGGAAACCGGCATCTGCCAAAGGCTTCTTTCCGATTTGGAAGGCGTAGATGGAAGAGTCGTTCTTGGTAACGAAGAACTTTTCACCCGCTTCAATCTTACCCAAAGGCTCCTGTGGGTTCATACGGCGGAACCCGTTCTTCTCCAATTCCTCGGAGATATTCTTTACTGCCAGGAAATTCACTGGTGATGCGTCTAGAAAGGATAATAATCTTTTGATCATAGTCTATATCTTTATATTAATATCTTGCAAAGATAATAGATTTTTTTCATTTTATCTCATTATTCTATTTGTTTTTCATTTTTTTGTATTATCTTTGTCCCCAAATAAGATCAATGAATGAATTATGAAACGATATAAATCCTGCACTCTCATTATATTGCTGCTGTTGGCATCGGCTCTTCAGGCATATGCGCATATTTCCAGAAATATGTTCATGCTTTCCAATCTCAATGCTGACAATGGTCTTTCCAGCCCTCGAGTTTATTCTATTGTCGAGGCAGAGGATGGTGCCATGTGGATAAGTACTAAGCGTGGAGTTGACCGATATAATGGGCAACAAGTAACCAATTATACTTTATACACAGAGATGCCGTATAGTGATGCTAGTGGTAGATGTATTAAACTGACTAAGGATGCGCAACATCTGATTTACGCCTACGACAACAAGGGAAAGGTGTATATATATGATAAGAGGAAAGATACATTTGTCTTGAAATGTAATCTTCAGAAAATTTTAGGTGGAAGTATCGTGTTGAACGAACTGTTGGTAGACGAAAAGGGCAATTTCTGGCTAGCTATGGATAGAGGCATTTATTGCTTATCAGCAGCTACTGATGGAAAGGAGATAGTCCGGGAGACAGCTAAGGGTAGGTTTGTATTGAAAAATACCTATATTAATCATATCCAATTTATAGGTCAGAAACTCTTGATAGGAACATTTAAAGATGTTTATTGCTATTCGATGTCTGCCCGGAAGTTAGAAAAGAAGATTAGTGGCAGTTCTGTAGTATCCTCTTATCATGATATTGTGGGACATCGTATCTGGCTGGGTACTTTTCACGAAGGAGTTAAAGTGGTGGATGATCGTACTTGGAAGCTGATAAAATCTGCTGATTTCCAATCTTTGCAAAACATTCCTAAAATTCCCGTACGTTCAATCATTTTATATGATAAGCAGACTCTTCTGATGGCTGTAGATGGAGCAGGAATATATGTTTATGACAGTTCGAATAAACAAACAAAGCTCTTGCTTGATACAGATGGACGTCCGGGTAACGTACTGAATGGTAATGGATTATATACCTTGTGCTGCGATCGCTTTGGCGATTTATGGACAGGCTCTTACTCGGGAGGAGTAGATTTGGCAATACCGATGAAACATACATTGGAATATATCACACATGAATATCTCAACAATCAATCACTGATAGATAATTGTGTGAACGATGTTTTCCAAAGCCGTGATGGGAAAATATGGTATGCCACAGATAAAGGAGTAAGTGTTTATGATGCGCAGACTCGTCTTTGGCATCATGGATTATATAATAAAGTGGCGCTTACGATTTGTCAGACTGTAGACGGCAGAATTCTGGTTGGTACCTATGGTAATGGCGTATATCAGGTTCATGCTGATGGCACTAGTATGCCTGCTTATTCTGTGGAAACAGGAATGTTGAAGAGTGATTACGTATTCAGTCTTTTTACTGATAGCGATGGTAATATTTGGGTGGGATGTTTGGATGGAGATATGGCTTGTTTCCCTTCTGATAAATATAATTTGAATGGAACGGGAAAGTCGGTATTCTATCTGCCTGTCAACGAAGTGCAATGCATCACGGAATCACTGGATAAGCGTTTTATTGCTGTAGGAACTTCGCATGGAGGCTATTTGATTGATAAGCGTGAACCTTTGCATCCTCATCGTTTCTTTTATCCTGAACAGTATCCCGAAAAAGACATTAATTTGTTTGTCAACAGTATGGCTTTTCAGGATTCCCGTCATATCTGGATTGGAACGGATGGAGGAGGACTCTATGATTATGATTTACTGACAAAGAAGTTTAAGCGCTATACTAATCAGGACGCTTTGCCTTCTAATACTGTTTATGGACTTATAAAAGGTATTAATGGCAATTTGTGGATCTGTACGGATAAAGGATTGGCGTTCATGAAACAGGGGAAGATAGTAAACCTCAACATCTTTAAGGGAATGGAACGTGAGTATAACCGAATGTCTGTTGCGTGTACTTCAGATGGCAGGGTGCTTTTTGGCAGCAACGATGGAGTTGTCGCTTTGACTCCTATGTTTGCCAAAGGTTTGAATTATGCCGCTCCACTTCGTATTCATAGTGTTGAGGTTGAAGGTGTCGAACGTTCCGATTACTGGAATGAATGTCTCTTTGAAATGTTGAAGGAAGGCAAATTGAAACTTAGCCATAATGAGAATACGCTGGTTGTTTCTTTTGAGAGTATCAATTATCAATATCAGTATGATATTCAATATCAATATTATTTGGAAGGATACGACCGTAATTGGAGTAAACCATCTTCTAATCAGTTGGCACGATTTGTAAATTTGCCTTCGGGCAGCTATGTGCTTCATGTAAAGGCTATCTGCAGAAGTAATGGTAGAGAATTGGGAGAAACAACTTTGGAAATTCATATAGCCCAACCTTGGTGGAATACCTGGTGGGCATGGATTATCTATCTTTGTATTTTTGCTGCCATCTTATATTTTGTCTGGCAGTATTACAAAGAGCGCTTACAGCGAAAGTATTATGATGAGAAAATCAATTTCTTCGTTAATACTGCCCATAACATACGCACTCCTTTGAGTCTCGTGTTGGCTCCTCTTGATAATCTGGCTAATGATTCCAGCTTGAGTGAGAAAAGCCGTGGATTCTTGGATATGGCGCATCGCAACGGCAACAAACTTTTGAAGATGGTTACAGAATTGCTTGACTTCCAAAAGATAGAGCAGTCTGCCGAACAGGTTCGCCTGCAAGATATAGAATTGCCGATGCTTTTACGTGTGCAGTTGGAAAAGTTTGTATTGGCAGCTCAGGAGAAGCATATTCAACTGTGTATTGAAACGTGTCCGCAGCAACAGATTCATTCTGATGTCAAAATGATGGATCTGATATTGGAAAATCTTCTCTCGAATGCTATCAAATATACACCTCAAGGTGGAAAGGTTACGTTGTCGGCTTCTGTTGAAGGTAAGATGGCTATGATTCATGTATGTGATACAGGTATAGGTATTCCAAAGGCCGAAATTAAGAGTATCTTCAAGACCTTCTTCAGGGCTTCTAATGCGATAAATTCTCAGGAAATGGGAAGTGGATTAGGACTGATGCTTACACGTAAGCTTGTAGAGAAATTAGGAGGAAAGCTTAGTTTCGTAAGTGAGGAAGGAAAGGGTACTACTTTCTGTGTGAAGATGCCATTAGGTCATGTAACAGATTCTTCAGTTCGGCTTGTAGAAGAAAAGAAAAATATTGCAACTGAATCTTCTTTAGCTGAAGATAAGCATGATGAAACTTGCCAGACTGTGTCTTCTGCGGTTCAGCAGGATGCTGATGTTTCAACGGATACACTTCTTTTTGTCGATGACAATGAAGATCTTCGCAAATATATCAGAATGACTTTTGGTGATTCTTATCAGGTAGTTGATGTGGAAAGTGCAGAGGCTGCCTTGAAATATTTGAAAGAGGGCGGGGTATGTGATATCGTTGTTTCTGATGTCATGATGCCGGGAATGCACGGAGATGAGTTCTGTCGCAGCATCAAGGAAAATAAGGAAACATCATGGCTGCCTGTTATCCTGCTGACTGCTAAGGCTGGTCGTGACTTTATGATAGAAGGGCTCGGACTTGGTGCTGATGACTATATAGTCAAGCCATTCGATACAGCTATTCTTGCGAGCAAGGTTGCCAGTATTTTGAAGAATCGTCGCCGGTTGAGTCAGTATTATATGGACAGAAGCCTTGCTCTTGTTAGAGGAGAGGTTGCTTCTGGGTCTGCTTCTTCCGAGCAGATTGTGGGTTCTGATTCTTCCGATGAACACTTGGAACCTACTGGAACTTCTGAAGAGAAAAAGGATGATACTGTCTTGAATAAGCAAGGCCAGACATTCGAAAATGTGGCAGAAGCTGTTCTGGATCCGCAAGACCAGGCTTTTGTAGATAAAGCTACCCGTATGGTGTTGGTTCATCTGAGCGACACAGACTTTAATATCGACCGACTCTGTAGAGAGATGGCGATGAGCAGAACGCTTTTCTATGGTAGGCTGAAGACTCTTACGGGCCAAAGTCCGCAGGATTTTATGCGTTTGATACGTCTGGAGCAGGCTGCAATCTTCCTGAAACAGGGGGATAGTGTGCTGGATGTATCTGTGAAAGCCGGTTTTGTAAATGTGAAGTACTTTAGTACTGTATTTAAAAAGCACTTTGGGGTTTCTCCAAGTAAGTATCTGTAAATTAGAGTTTTAAATTCAAGGAAAAGGTTTCAGTTTAGACGATATGTCTGAATTGAAACCTTTTTTTGTTTGTTATCTAACCCCCTGAAAGTTCCTTTTCTTTATCTTTGCAACCAGATTCTGTTAAGTAAGTCAAACAGTTATTTAAAAAACGAAACAATAACAATATAAACATAAAAATGAAAAGGAACTTTTTGAAAATTAGCCTCTTTTTAATAGGCGTCTTCACATGTTTCTCATGCGAAGCAAGTACATTGCCCTCATCCGGCAGTTCTGATGGTGTAGGCGAATCCATACCTACTGCCCAGCAATGGAATAAAGATGTTGTGGGGTGGAATCTTGGCAATGAATTCGAGTGCTCAGCTCCTGGACAGGATGGTGAGTCGATGCAGATTGGCAACCCTGATGGTTCTATCCATGCAGAGACAGCCTGGGGCAATCCCGTTGTTACCAAGAAGATGATACAAGCCGTGAAGAAGGCAGGTTTCAATGCCATCCGTATTCCAATCCGTTGGCAGTGCCACATTACCAACGCTCAGGCGATGAGCATCGACAAGGCTTGGATTGCTCGCATCAAGGAGGTGGTGGGCTGGTGTCTTGACAACGATTTGAAGGTTATCATCAATGTGCAGCATGAAAAATGGCTCGAAGGTCGTCCTACCTATCAATATAAGAATGAAAACTGTCAGAAACTTGCGCTCCTCTGGATGAATATCGCTTCTGAGTTTGCCAATTATGATTATCGTCTTGCTTTCGCAGGTACCAATGAGGTTCACATCAGGGACAACTGGGGCAAACCTACTGCCGAGAACCTCGAAGTGCAGAATGCTTACAATCAGATATTCGTGGATGTGGTTCGTGCCACAGGCGGCAACAATGTCAAGCGCCACCTCATCTTACAGACTTACGTTTGTAACCCATGGTTTGGCATCGAGAATGGAGATTTCATCATTCCGAAGGATGCCGAAGGCAATGGCAACAACTATATGAGTGTGGAATTTCACTACTATCAGCCATGGAGCTACGCCGGCGATTGCACCTACGATTACTGGGGTGATGCCTACAAGGATGCTGGCAAGATACCTGCAGACAACGAGAAGACGATGACGGATTTCTTCGACAAAGCGGTGAATACCTGGAGCAACAAAGGACTGGGTATCGTTATAGGAGAGTGGGGAGTAACCGATCACTATAAGTCAAACTCAGAGAAAGTGCATGAAAACATGACCTACTACTGTAAGTTCTTGACTACAGAGGCTCGCAAACGAGGCTTCTCCACTTTTGTTTGGGACAACAACCACTTCGGCAACGGCTCTGAGAAGTATGGCATCTTCGACCGTTTCAAGAGTATGAAGGTGAATGCTCCTTGGATTCTTGAAGGAATCTTTGGGAAGAAATAAGTAATTATTAAACTAAAAACAAAATATCAATTATGAGAAAGAAAACTATGTTTCTCGGCCTGCTTGGTGCAGGTTTGATGTGGATGCCTGCTTCTGCCATTCTCGCTGCCCAGATGAACAATGCAGCGATGAGCGTTCAGCAGAACCAAGGCATCAAGGGTACAGTGGTGGATGCCACTGGCGAAACCTTGATTGGCGCTAGCGTAAAGGTGGCTGGTACAACCAACGGTGCCGTTACCGATATAGATGGTAACTTTACGTTGAACTGCAAGCCTGGAGCAACGCTCGAAGTGAGCTACATCGGTTACAAGACGATGACCGTGAAAGCTGCTAATGGCATGAAAATACAGATGCAAGAGGATGGTAAGGCCTTGAATGAGGTCGTTGTTACCGCCCTTGGTATCAAGCGCGACCGCAAGGCTCTCGGCTATGGCTTGGAGGAGGTTAAAGGTGAGGAACTTACTAAGGCGAAGGAAACCAACGTCATCAACTCTCTTTCAGGTAAGGTGGCTGGTCTCGTTGTGCAGAACACCGCTGGCGGTGCTTCTGGTTCTACCCGCGTGCTTCTTCGTGGTAATACAGAAATGGCAGGCAATAACCAGCCTCTCTACGTGGTGGATGGTGTGCCTTTGGATAATACCAACTTTGGCAGTGCTGGTGAAGCTGGTGGTTATGACCTCGGTGATGGTATCTCTGCCATCAATCCTGACGATATCGAGACGATGACCGTATTGAAAGGTCCTGCTGCCTCTGCCCTCTATGGTAGCCGTGCTTCCCATGGTGTTATCTTGATTACGACCAAGAAGGCGGAGAAGGATAGAATTTCCGTGGAGTACAATGGTTCTTATACTATCGATACCCAGTTGGCTAAATGGGACGACATCCAGGAGGTATATGGTGCTGGCTACAATGGCGAGCTTCCTACATCCAGTACCTCTGGTACCAATGCCAGTTGGGGACCTAAGGCCGATGACTTCATGTTCAAATATTTCGATGGCGAGGAACGTCCATTCATGATGCATCCTAACAATGCTTCTGGTTTCTTCCGTACAGGTTTCACCACTCAGAATTCTGCCATCCTCTCAGTAAATTCCGGTAAGACGGGTATGCGTTTCTCTGTTACCGATATGCGCAATAAGGATATCTTGCCAAATACCAATATGAGTCGTGACAACTTCAACCTCCGTGTGAATACCTCTGCAGGTCCTGTTGACTTCGACTTCACCGCCAACTATACTCGTGAGAAGGTAAAGAACCGTCCTGCCCTTGGTGACTCTCAGAGCAACGTGGGCAAGAACCTCATGACCCTGGCGGGTACCTACGACCAGGCTTGGCTGAAGCACTATGAGGATGCCGACGGCAACTACTCTAACTGGAATGGTAACGATCAGTATAACAAGAACCCATACTGGGATCTCTATAAGAACAGCAATACATCCGACAAGGACGTGTTCCGTTTTACGGGTAAGGCAATCTGGAACATCAACAAGCACTTCAAGTTGCAGGGTACTATTGGTACCGACATCAACAGCATGAACTTCGAGGACTTCATCGCCAAGACAACTCCAGGAACTCCTGCCGGAAAGCTTACCGACCAAATCTTCAACAACCGTACACTTAACGCCGAGATACTTGCCCTCTACAACAACTCATGGGGCGACTTTGATGTCAACGCTACCGCAGGTGGTAACATCTTCAAGGTGAACAACAAGACCACGACAAACATCGGTCTCAACCAGCAGATGAATGGCATCCAGAACATCATGAACTATCAGGAGCAGAACACTCGTGAAAGCATGTATAAGAAACAGATCAGCTCTCTCTATGCCAGCGCAAGCCTCGGTTACAAGCATACTTACTATTTGGAGGGAACCATCCGTGGCGATAAGTCGTCTACGCTCCCTACAAATAACAATACATACGTATATCCATCTGTATCGGGTAGCTTGGTTTTCTCAGAGTTTATCAAGAACAAGAAGTTCATCAATTATGGTAAGATTCGCGCATCTTGGGCAAAGGTAGGTAGCGATACCGATCCATACCTGTTGGCACTCAACTATACCACGGGCAAGTACAGCTACTCGGGTTATACCATCGGTATGATAGCCAACTCAACACAGCCAAACAAGGATTTGAAGCCTACAATGACAGGTTCTTACGAGGTAGGTTTGGAGATGAAGTTCCTCAACGGACGCTTGGGCTTGGATGCCACCTATTACAACCAGAACTCCAAGAACCAGATTTTGAGTTTGGCTTCAACCACCACCTCTGGCTATGCTTACCGCCTCATCAATGCCGGTGAGATTCAGAACCAGGGTGTCGAGATTGCCCTCAATGCCCGTGCCTTGCAGATCAAGGACTTCGCTTGGGACTTGGGTGTCAACTTCTCGAAGAATACCAACAAGGTGAAGTCGCTCACCGATGGCATGGACTACTTCGAGTTGGCGAAGGCATACTGGTGCGGTGTTTCTGTAGGTGCCAAGGTAGGTGAGAACTATGGAGCTATCCGTGGACACGACTTCCTCTACAACGACAAGGGACAGGTGGTTGTCGATGCAGCTACTGGTCTTCCAAAGGTTGACCAGGAAATCAAGACCATCGGCAACTCTACTTGGGACTGGACAGGTGGTTTCTACTCAACCTTCAGCTACAAGAACTTCCGCCTCTCTGCATCCTTCGATGTGAAGGTAGGTGCCGACATCTACTCTATGTCCATGCGTTCTGCATACGAGACAGGTAAGGCAAAGGGAACATTGGCAGGCCGTGAGGAGTGGTACACTTCTGAGGAGGCCCGCAAGGCTTCGGGTATGGACCTTGCCGCATGGCGTGAAGCAGGTAACTGCAAGGGATTTGTCGTAGATGGTGTCATCGACAATGGCGACGGTACTTATCGCAAGAACGACATCGCCGTGAACCCTGAAGATTACTGGAAGCATGTGGCAAAAAGCGTGCAGAGTGCCTTCGTTTACGACAACTCTTACGTGAAGTGTCGTGAGATTACTTTCGGCTATACCTTCCCAGAGAGCATCCTGGGCAAGTATGTCAAGGGCTTGACCGTATCCTTCGTGGCTCGTAACCCATTCATTGTTTGGAAGAACATTCCTAACATCGACCCAGACTCCAGCTACAATACCTCAGGTCTCGGTCTGGAATATGGTTCCCTGCCATCTCGCAAGAGTTATGGTTTGAACGTGAACGTGAAGTTCTAGTCTCGAAAAAATGAATCAATTTCTTTAGAAGAGTTCTAATATATAATAAGGTAAGAAAATGAACAATATAATCAAGAAATATATAGGTAAGAGCAGCCTGATGATGGCTTTCGCCCTGATGGCAACCGGCACTGCGATGACTTCTTGCTCTGATGATACCTTGAGCAACATCAATACCGACAAGACCAAGGTGAACGAGCTCGACCCTAACGCACAGTTGACAACAGCTTTGTTGCAGACTTACGGTGACTTCAGTCTGATGGATACCTACCGTAACTATATATCTGGTTTTCCACAGTATTTCGCTGGTGGTTGGAATGTAACCAATTACGCTGGTTCTAATTTCAGAGAAGATGATATATCCCGTAAAGTTTGGGACCGCTATTATGAAATCAGTATCAAGAACCTTGTGGATGCCATCCACAATTCTGCTGACAAGGCAAATTTGAATGCGGCACTTCGTATCCATCGTGTCTATCTCACGGCAGTTTTGGCAGATACCTATGGTGACGTGCCTTGTTCGGAGGCAGGTCTGGGTTATATCTCAGGTATCTCCGCCCCTAAGTATGATACCGTAGAGGAACTCTACAGCTGGTTCTTCGATGAACTTGACGCTTGCGAGAAGCAGCTTGGCACAGGTACCGACCACATTTCTGGTGATGTCACCAGCATGGGTGGTGATGTAGCTAAGTGGAAGAAGTATGCCAATGCACTCCGTATGCGCTATGCCATGCGCATTTCCGATGTTAATCCACAGAAGGCAAAGGAGGAGTTTGAGAAGGCTGTAGCTGCCGGTCCTATCGCTAGTGCTGCCGATGATGCTTATATCAAGTATGCTGATGCACCTTATACATATTATGATGGAGCCAACGACTACGATTTCCGTACCAATGCATTGGGAGAGACTCTCTATGGTCAGGATGCCACATCGCCTACCATGGTATGCTCTACTTTGTTCTATCAGTTGCAGAATACCAACGACCCTCGTCTCTATCGCATCTGCCGTCACTACTACAATATCAAGCGTAGTCAGGTGAAGCCAGATAAGGAGCAGAACATCGACTTGACCGATGATTTCCTGGCTTACTTCCAGAGCAAGAACCTCGGTGAGGAGCCTTGCAACCCTGGTGCAGCCTGGTACACAGACTGGATGAATCCAGCTACGGTGGATGATCTTCCTACTTTGAAGAAGTATGCAGAGATAGACGCGAACACTTATGCCAACTCTGATTATATAGCCCGAGCTGGTCGTCCTTGCCTGAACATCGACTTCGAGATGCCTTCTTGTCCTGGCGACTTGATGAGCTATGCTGAGGTAGAGTTCCTCAAGGCTGAGGCTGCAACCAAGGGTTGGAATGTAGGTGGTGGTGATGCTGAGAGTCACTACGAGGCTGGTGTTCGTGCCAGCATGGAGTTGCTCAACAACTACTATCTTACATCCAACAAGATTTCTGAGGATGAGATCAATGAGTTCATTGCCAACAACAAGTTGGGTGACAATCCTAAGGAGACCATCAACACCCAGGCTTGGATTCTCCACATGATGAACCCTTCTGAGGGTTGGGCTAACATGCGCCGCTCAGACTATCCTGCCATCTTGAATCGTGATCTCTTGAGCAAGATTGGTTTCACTTATACGGATTCTAACTGGTCAATGCCTGTCCGCTTGCAGTATCCTGAGTTGGAAGCTCAGTACAACAATGCCAACTACAAGGCTGCCATCGACCGCATGGGTGGTACAGACGATTGGCACAAGCGCCTCTGGTGGGACAAGGCTGATGTAAAACTTCAGCCAGACTTCAATCCTCCATTCGGAAAGGGATATAGCAAGTAGTGTTTAATGTTAAGTGTTAAATGTTAAGTCTTATAGGACAATAGAATAGAATAATTAATTATGAATAAGACAATGAAACAATATAAGGGAAAAGTCTTGAAGGCTATGATGATGCTCTTAGCCGTGGGTTTCGCACTGGCTGGTACATCTACCTTGTCTTCTTGCTCTTCTGACGATGAACCATACTTCACTGTCAGCGAAGATGACAATCCACGTATCTTGAACACCGACTTGGTGGCTGATTCCAAGATAGACCGCAAGACTCATTATAAGATGGAAATCAAGGTGACTCCAGCTCACTACACCACTGTGACATGGTTGCTCGACGGCAATCAGATTGCCGAAGGTAATACTATCGACCAACCTTTGCCTTTAGGTACTCATGAACTGAAGATTGTGGCAACCACCACCAAGAATAAGACCACATCCCGCACCTTGAACGTTACCGTGATTCCTGCTGCCGATGACCCAGCTTTGGGTACCAATGCCAGCGAGCTTTGGGTAGCTCCGGGTGCTGAGACCACTATCCATAATTGCAAGAATCTCGGTACAGTTACTAAAGTAATGGTAGGTGGCCAGGAAGTAGCCTTCGAGGCTCTCGAAGAGGGCACAGCCTTGAAGCTCACAACTCCTACAGGTTTGGAGAATGGTGACTATGATATCACTTTGGTAGATGGTGAGGGCAACCAGTTCTCTGGCGGTACCATCAAGGTAACCACAGAGCCACGTCCATCTATGGAGACTACCCTCTGGGAAGGTGAGTTTGCCGTGACATGGAATACAGCGTTCGATGCCTTGAAGGATACCTTCCTCTCAAAGGTGAAGGTTGGCACCATCCTCCGTGTTTATGTGGATGGAAACGGTCAGGGTACCGCTGCTACAGCTTGGTGGAGCAACATCCTTACTGGTAAGAAGGACCCAGAGCGTGGCGACTTCATGGTGACTGGTCCTGCTACATGGAAGTTTGAACTGACCGACCTCTCTATCAAACTCTTGACTGAGCAGAATGGTTTCCTCCTCGTGGGTGATGGTTATACCGTAAAGAAAGTAACTATTGAATAATATATTAGAAAGATTTCCGCTTTTATCATAAAGCGTCAAACCTTTACTGTTTATGAAGAAAATTTTATTATCTATTTCATTATTGGCATTGGCTTATACAGCCAGTGCCAATGTTCCGGTTATCAAGAGCGACCCTAAGATTGAGGCTCAGGTAGAACAAACCCTGAAGAAACTCACCTTGGAGGAAAAGATAGGTCAGATGATGGAATTGGTGACCGACCTCTTTGGTGCCAACGACAAGAATGGTGTGTTCTATATCGACGAACACAAGACCGATTCTATCCTTTCCCGCTATAAGATTGGCTCTATCCTCAACGCTCCAAATACCTGCGCACCAACCGCCAAGCAGTGGGAGAAGTACATCGCGCAAATCCAGAAGATCTCGATGAAGCGCATCGGCATCCCTTGTGTCTTCGGTCTCGACCAGAACCATGGCTCTACCTATACACAGGGCGGAACCCTCTTCCCGCAGAACATCAATGTGGCTGCCACTTTCAATCGTGAGATAGCTCGCCGTTCGGCTGAGGCTACCGCTTATGAGACTCGTGCGGTGAGCATACCTTGGACTTACAGTCCTACCGTTGACCTCGGTCGTGATGCCCGTTGGCCTCGCATCTGGGAGAACTTTGGTGAGGATTGCTACCTCAGTTCAGAGATGGGCAAGGAGATGGTCTATGGTTTCCAGGGCGAGGACCCAAACAACATCGACCAGTATCACATTGCCACTTCAATGAAGCACTTCATGGGCTATGGTGTGCCTTGGACCGGTAAAGACCGTACGCCAGCCTATATCTCTCCTGCCGACTTGCGAGAGAAGCACTTCGCTCCTTTCCTGGCGGGTCTGCAGGCTGGAGCCTTGACCGTGATGGTGAATTCCGCTTCCGTCAACGGTATGCCGATGCACGCCAACAAGGACATCCTGACAGGATGGCTGAAGGAAGAGACAGGATGGGATGGTGTGCTCATTACCGACTGGGCAGACATCAACAATCTCTATACTCGTGAGATGGTGGCAAAGGACAAGAAGGATGCGCTCCGCATCGCCATCAATGCCGGTATCGACATGATTATGGAACCTTATTCTTGTGATGCTTGTGGCTACCTTATAGAACTGGTGAAGGAAGGTAAGATTCCGATGAGTCGCATCGACGATGCCTGTCGCCGTGTGCTTCGCATGAAGTATCGTCTCGACCTCTTCAAGAACCCAAACCAGAAACTGAAGAATTATCCTAAGTTTGGTGGTGAGGAGTTTGCCAAGCTCGCCTTGGAGGGAGCTACCGAGAGTATGGTGCTCCTGAAGAACGAGGGTAATATCCTTCCTTTGCAGCATGGCAAGAAGATTCTCCTTACAGGTCCTAATGCCAATCAGATGCGCTGCCTGGATGGTGGATGGAGCTATACCTGGCAGGGACATCGTGCCGATGAGTTTGCCGGCAAGTACAATACCATCTATGAGGCATTCTGTAATGAGTATGGCAAGGAGAATGTTATCTTGAACCAGGGTGTTACCTATAATGAGAAGGGAAAATACTGGGAGGAGAACGAACCTCAGATTCAGGGCGCAGTTGATGCAGCAAAGAATGCCGATGTCATCGTTGCCTGCATCGGTGAGAATTCCTATACAGAGACTCCGGGCAACCTGACCGACCTTTGGCTCTCAGAGAACCAGCGCAATCTCGTGAAGGCTTTGGCTCAGACAGGCAAGCCTGTCATCTTGGTGCTGAATGAAGGTCGTCCTCGTCTCATTGCGGACATCGAACCATTGGCACAGGGCATCATCGACATCCTTATCCCTGGCAACATGGGCGGCGATGCCTTGGCAAACCTGGTATCGGGCAAGTCAAACTTCAGTGGTAAGATGCCTTACACCTATCCTAAGGAAATCAATTCGCTCGCCAACTATGACTTCAAGAAGAGTGAGGAGGTGGGTACGATGGAAGGTGCTTACGACTACAATGCGAAGATTACCCAGCAGTGGGGCTTCGGATATGGTTTGAGTTATACCACTTACAAATATAGCAACCTGAAGGTTTCTCAGTCTGATTTCCGCCACGGCGACATCATCAAGGTGAGCGTGGATGTGAAGAATACGGGAAAGGTGGCAGGCAAGGAGAGTGTCCTCCTGTTCAGTAGCGATCTCATCGCTAGTATGGTGCCTGATGGCCGTCGTCTCCGTGCCTTCGACAAGGTGGAACTTCAGCCTGGTGAGACCAAGACCATGATATTTGAATTGAAGGCAGACGATTTGGCCTTCGTAGGTTGGAATGGCAAATGGAGATTGGAGGAAGGCGACTTCAAGTTGATGATAGCCGACCAGAGTGCTGATATCCATTGCACTGATACTTATCAGTGGCCTACTGCCAACCGATAATGTATATTTAAAAGATGATTTAAAGAAAAGAGCGTGCCAAGAGTGGTGCGCTCTTTTTGTTTGCATAGTAAAATGCAGAAGAGTTAAATATCTACAAGAATCCCCCATGATGTTTGGTTTTATGTCTTGAAATGATTACTTTTGCAAATCATAATTTTTGCAGATTTACAGAATCATTCAAAACAAGGATAAATGGAAATAGTAATTGGAATCATCATAGGGCTTGCCATCGGATTCTTCGTGGGGAAACTGATGGAAGCAAAAAGTGCGGGAGAGGAGAAAACCCAGCTCGTAGCGAAGGCTCAGGTGCTGGCGGCTAACATCGAACAGATAAAACTGCATCATGCTTCTGAGGTTCAATCAATGAAATCTCAAATGGAGAACGAGCGGCTGTATGCGGCAAAACTCAGGGCGGAAAGCGACCAGCAGTGGGCACAGAAACTCGAGAGTCTGAAGCAGGAAATGCAGCGAATGACGATAGAACAGCAGAAGGTGGCGGCTGAGCAGTTGGCTGCCAAGCAGTCGGCTCTGCAGGAAAACAACCGTCTGCAGATGGATGAACTCCTGAAACCTATCAAGGAACAGTTTGCTGATTTCAAGAAATCGGTAGAGGAGAGCAAAACCCAGAACGAGGTGAACAAGAAGGAACTGCAGAACACCTTCGAGGCAACGATGAAACTCTTCCAGCAGGAACAGCAACAGGCTGTACTGAACCTGAAGGAGCAGACCGAGAAGATTGGCTCCGATGCTGCCAACCTGACCAAGGCATTGAAGGGCGACAGCAAGATGCAGGGCGACTGGGGCGAGATGGTGCTGGAAACCATCCTGGAGAACAGCGGACTTCGTAAAGATGAGGAATTCTTCATTCAGGAGAATACGAAAGATGAAGAGGGAAAGAACTATCGTCCGGATGTCATCGTCAGATTCCCGGAAGGCAGAAGTGTGGTCATCGATTCCAAGGTTTCGCTTACCGCCTATTCCGATGCTCTGGCAGCTGAAGATGAGGCTGAACAGGAACGCCTGATGAAGGCACATGCGCTGAGCGTACGAAAGCACATCGATGAACTGGCAGCCAAAGACTATTCCAAACTGGTGGATGATGCCATCGGCTTCGTACTGATGTTCATCCCTAACGAGACCAGCTATATCGCAGCCATGAAGCAGCAGCCGGATCTCAGCCGTTATGCTTATCAGAAGAAGATTATCATCATCTCACCAAGCAATCTGCTCATGGCACTCCAGCTTGCCTATAATCTCTGGCAGTATGACCGGCAGAACAAGAATGTGGAGAAAATCGTGAAGACGGCTGCTGACCTGTATGATAAGGTGGCTGGCTTCGAAGATACCTTTATGAGTGTGGGTGATCTGATAACCCGCCTTTCCGGCACCTTCGACAAGGCAAGAAAGCAGCTTTACGATGGAAGTGGCAACGTGATGCGCAGGGTGGAAAGCTTGAAAGGTCTCGGCGTAACGCCGAAGAAGCAGATCAAATCGCTGGAGGAATCGTAACATTTTCTTTTCCTGGTCTTACCATATTGTTCAAAAGTATTTGTTAATCGTTCAATTTTTGAAATTAGTTCTCTAAAAATGAGCGGTTTTCGATTTTTCTTTGTACTTTTGCCACGCCTATTCGGAAAGATAGGCGCATACATGGAACAATCAAAAAAACGTATAATCATGAAACTGAACGAAATTCTTTCTCGCAGCTTTAATGCTGCAGAATGGGAAGCTAAGGGTTATGAGCTTCCTAAGTATGACATCGCAGCCGTAGCTAAGAAGACTCACGACGAGCCTACTTGGGTTCACTTCGGCGCAGGTAACATCTTCCGTGCTTTCCCGGCAGCCATCCTCAACGATGCGCTCAATACAGGCAAGTATGATCGTGGTGTAATCGTGGCTGAAAGCTTCGACTACGAAATTATCGATAAGGCTTATCGTCCTTACAATAATCTCTCTCTTCTCGTAAGCCTCCAGTCTAATGGTACTATCGAAAAGAAGGTTATCGCATCTATTACCGAAAGTATCAAGGCTGACAAGCAGTTTGCTGACGACTGGGCGCGTCTGGTTCAGATTTTCCAGGCTCCAACTTTGCAGATGGTTACTTTTACCATTACCGAGAAGGGATATTCTTATAATGATGCAGATTTGGCACGTGGTCTTGATGCAGTATTTGCTATGGGTAAGCTTACCGCTCTTCTCTATGAGCGTTATAAGGCAGGCAAGTTGCCACTTACTCTTCAGTCTACCGACAACTGTTCTCACAACGGCGACCATGTTAAGGCTGGCGTAAAGGCTTATGCTGAGCGTTGGGCACAGGCTGGTATTGTAGAGGCTGGTTTCGTAGATTATATCAATGACAGCAGCAAGATTACCTATCCTTGGTCTATGATTGATAAGATTACTCCTCGTCCACACGAGAAGGTACAGGCGATGCTCGCTGAGGATGGTTTCGAGGATAACAATACGATTATCACCGAGAAGCATACTTTCACCGCTCCTTTCGTCAATGCCGAGGAAGTGCAGTATCTCGTTTGCGAGGATACTTATACCAACGGTCGTCCGCCATTGGAGTTGGGCGGTGCGCTCTATACATCCCGCAAGACTGTAGATGAGGTTGAGACCATGAAGGTAACCACCTGTCTGAACCCTCTCCATACAGCGATGTCAATCTATGGTTGCATGCTCGACTATACCTTGATTTCTGCCGAGATGGCTGATGAGGATTTGCGTTCATTCATCCAGAAGATTGGTTATATCGAGGCAATGCCAGTAGTAACAGATCCATGTGTATTGAACCCATACGAGTTTATCGGTACCGTTATCAACAAGCGCCTGCCTAACCCCTTCATGCCAGATGCTCCTCAGCGTATCGCTACCGATACCAGCCAGAAACTCTCTATCCGTTTCGGTGAGACTATCAAGAAGTATATCGACCGTGATCTCGACAAGAGCAACCTTGTGTTGATTCCTCTGGTATTGGCAGGTTATGCCCGTTATCTCAAGGCATTGGATGATAACCTGAAGCCATTCGAGCCATCTTCCGACCCATTGCTGGCAGAACTCCAGGCTATCGTAGCTCCTCTGGAGGTAGGAAAGGCGGATCAGGACTACTCTTGCCTCAAGAACCTCTATTCCCGCAAGGATGTATTCGGACTCGATCTCTACGAGGCAGGCTTCGGCGAGCAGATTGAAGGTATGGTGAAGGAACTCTTTGCTGGAGAGGGTGCAGTAAGAAAGACATTGCACAAGTACGTTGCTGCAAGATAATTCATTTTTAAACTTATACATTATATAATATATATGGAAAGAACATGGCGCTGGTTTGGCAAGAAAGATAAGATTACACTTGCACAGTTGAAGCAGATTGGTGTTGAGGGCATTGTTACCGCATTGCACGATGTTCCTCTGGGCGAAGTTTGGACACGCGAGAAGATTCATGAACTCAAGGAGTACATCGAGTCTTACGGTATGAAATGGAGCGTGGTAGAGTCTTTGCCTGTGGTTGAAACCCTGAAATATGGCGGTCCTGACCGTGATCATCAGATTGAGGTTTACAAGGAAAGTCTCCGCAACCTGGGCGAGGAAGGCATCAAGTGCATCTGCTACAACTTCATGCCGGTTTTGGACTGGGCACGTAC
>OIXL01000040.1_pt1 | contig 82788 bp, 57 predicted proteins | sample 1587761 | NCBI WGS metagenome assembly OIXL01 (sample SAMN03283246) | human gut metagenome | biome: human-associated habitat; material: feces | host: Homo sapiens | place: Peru | collected 2012 | reverse complement strand
GCTAGGGATTAGGTTTGCGATACGAGAAAACCGCCAGTTTCAAACCTCCGCGGCGCTTCCATGTTTTTATGCGCCGCACCACCATTCCTAATTCCTCATTCGCGCAAAGCTTTCATCCACAATCAGTGGACGAGCCGCCCCATGGGCGAACCCTGAACCTTGAATCTCTCACAGTTTGTACTGCTCGAGCGTAGCGATCAGGGCTTTTGCATGAGCTGGCTTGGTAAGGCAGGCGTTCATCCCTGCGGCGTAGACTTCCTCTTCTACGTCTTGGTACGTATTCGCCGTGACGGCAATGATCGGGATGGTGAGGGCATCGACGCGGGAAAGGGCGCGGATGGCCTTCGCGGTCTCGAAGCCGTCCATACCGGGCATGACGAGATCCATCAGGATGGCATCAAAGGTGTTGAGATCCGATTTCGCAAAAGCACGGATGGCTGCCTTGCCGCTGCTCACTGCGGAGGCCGTGGCACCGGCGTCTTCCAGTGTGGCGATGAGGATTTCCTGGCTCAAAGCATTGTCATCGACCACCAGCACATGGAAGCCGCGGATGCCGTCTGCTCCGGTGTGTGCGATGCGCGGAGACAGCGCGGGTTCTTGCTGGGAAAAATGATCTTCGACGAGAGACTTCAGCTTATTCTGGTAGGCGAGAAGTGCATCGATATAGGCGGACTGCCTTCTGGCATTCTTGCGATAGAGGTACATGACGAGCGCAAAAACGAGAAAGGCGAGTGTGTAGCCGATGTAGAAGACCTCGTAGCGATGGTACACGGCAGGAAGGGAGCGGTCCATGGCATAGTCCTCCATCCATTTCGTCTGCAGCTTCTCGAGGGTGCCATCGTGGGACATCTGACGGAGATAGTTATTGATCTCATCGCGAAGGCTGACATTGTCTTCACGGATGCCGAAGGCGGGATAGCTGCCGAGGAGAATGAGCCCGGGCTTGAGATGGAAATGATTCTTCCTGATGATATCCTGCGCGACAGCCCCATGGCAGATGCCGTAGTCCACATCGCCGCCTTCGACGGCGGTCAAGATGGCTGTGTTCGTGGGGTATTCGACGTAGGTGCAGTTGAAATCATACGATGTCATCAAGACGGAGTTGGTCATGATAGCGACCCGTTTCCCAGAGAGCTGGCTCACATGGCCGACCGGCTTTTTGCCAAAGATCTGCATGCTGTCGGCACTGGTCGGGAGGGTCTTGACGACGCCCGGCATATTCGAGTAGATTTCCAAGCCGGCGAGCACATCGACTTCACCATTCGAGAGCATTTTCCGGCAGGCCGGCCAGTTGCCTGTGATGAGCTCCGGCTTGCGCTGCATGCGATTTGCCAGATCATAGAGGATCTCTACATCCATGCCCGAGAGCTGGCCTTCTTTGTCAAGGAAGGAGTGAGGCGCGAAGTCACTCGCGAGAGCCACGCGAAGCGGACGGCTGTTTGACCGCACCAGGGGCGCTGCATCCACGTCGATCGGCTTTCGGAAGAGCCCCATCTGCCACCCGGTGAAGAGGAGGGGGATCAGGATGCCGAGGAAGAGGACTACATAAAAAATCAGGTCAAATCGATTGAGGTTTTTCTTTAGCTGATGCATAGGAAAATCCTTTCCGAAAAAATCGAACCCTTCAAGAAGGATACGATAAGGAGAAAAACAAGGGCTTTTTATTCATGTTACTATAGACAGCGCTTTTTTGAAAGGAGAAAATGCATCCGATTTCCTCTTGACGCGGGTGCTTTCGTTTAGTAGTATAAATTTGTTTATTCTTAAACAGTGAAAAGAAACATGCTCATACATGCTGAACATGGCCGCATCCATATTTTCAAAATAGAAAGGCAGGATGGAAATGAAAGCACCTATAGAAGAAATCAATGCATTTGTTGATCGAAACAAAGAGGAAATGCTTCTTTTCTGGGAGCAGCTTGTGAACCGACAGGCGGGTTCGAAAGAAGTGGACCGTGTGAACCGCATCATGCATTTTCTGAAGGAACATTTTGAAAGAGAGGGCATCGACTGCCGCCTTGTAGACAGCAAGGGGAGTGCGGATGTGCTGGTGGCAGAGCTCAATGCAGATGTCCCCGGTGCGCCGCTTCTCCTTTCAGGGCATTGCGACACTGTATTTCCTTCCGGCAGCTATCCGGAGGATCCCTTCCATATCGAAGACGGCTTTGCCAGAGGCCCCGGCGTACTGGATATGAAATGCGGGGTAGCACAGATTTTCTACCTTCTGGTCGCACTGAAGCACTTCGGCTATCGTGATCGTCCCGTCAAAGCCGTCTTGGTCGGAGATGAAGAGACGAGCCATTATGGCGGCATCGCAGACCAGATCCTGAAAGACGAAGCGAAGGGCGCGCTGTGCTGCTTCAATATGGAAAGCGGACGCCTCGATCATTGCATGACCGTAGGCCGTAAGGGCTGCCTTGACTGCCACATTACGGTGCGCGGCGTCGCTGCACATGCGGGAAATGACTACGTAAAAGGCAGAAACGCCATCGTCGAGATGGCCCAGAAGCTGCCGCTCCTTCAGGCACTTACCATCTATGAGGAAGGTCTCACGGTCAGCGTAGGGACGATCAAGGGCGGCACCGTTTCAAATGCGGTCCCTGACTACTGCTACGCCGAGCTCGATGTGCGCTACAAGAAACAGAAGCATATGGACTATGTGAAGGAAAAGATGCGGGAGATCTGCGATAAAACCTTCATCGAAGGCACTACAACAACGATCGAATTTGTCGCGCCCATGCCTCCTTTCGAAGAAACGAAAGCCAATCATCAGCTTCTCTCTCATATCAATCGCGTCGCGAAAGACTGCGGCTATGAGCCCTTTGGCGCGATCTACGTCGGTGGCGGTTCGGATGCCTCCTATATCTCCAGTATGGGCGTGCCGACCGTCTGCTCCATGAGTGCAGAAGGCAGCGGCGCACATACCATGGAAGAAAAAGCCTCCGTCGAGAGCTTCTATTCCCGTTGGATCATTGCCCTCGCATCCATCATGGAGATCGATCAGTATGCGGGGAATCAGTGACTGGTGACTAGTGGCTAGGGATTAGTGACTAGGGATTAGTGACTAGTGGCTAGTGGCTAGGGATGAGGGTCTAGGCTCCACGCTCAGCTGCGTAGGCCCTTGGAGAAGGGCCGCGCCAAAGGCGCAGGATGGATCCTCCTTAGCGGCATGAAAACTCCTGCGAGATGAAGCCACGCCCGTATCGTCATCCCGAGCGGAGCCGAGGGATCTTTTCGTTCGTGGCAGAAAGACGATATGAGCAATTCCCAAAACGGGAAACCTGCTATCCCGTATATCGAGAGTGCCCCAAAGGGGCACCCCTCAATGAAGCGGAACGAAAGTGCATGTGCGATAAAGCTACACCCGTATCGGCATCCCGAGCGGAGCCCTCGATCCTCCTTGTAGAACGGTTAGTGCGCTAAGTGTGCTATTTTATCACTGCTTCAGGGGGACGTCTTACGCTTATTTCAATATTCCGCGGCGCTTCTAATTTTTATGCGCCGCACCTTCCCCTCAGAACCTATTGCCCCTTTTTCCTATCACGCCCCTCTGTGTTTCACAGCAAACCAAGACAACAGGAGAATCATATCTAATGAAAGATCAAGTGAAAGCATTCAAAGCACCCAGTCCGATCATTATACTGGTGTGCGTCATCGTATTCTGCGCCATTGCGAGCTACATCATCCCCGCGGGCGTTTATGACCGCGTGAAAGACGTTCAGACCGGCAAAATGGTCGTCGACCCGTCCACCTTCCACTATGTAGCGCAGAAACCGACAGGATTTCTCGATTTCTTCACGTCTATCAATAAAGGATTCAAAGGCGGCATCAGCATCATCGCCTTCCTCTTCATGGTGGGCGGCTCTCTCAATATCCTCGCCAAGACCGGCGCCATCGTGGCAGGGCTCAGCGCTCTCGTCGAAAAGCTGAAGAATCGGAGCGTCCTTCTGATCCCCGTCCTCATGACCACGCTTGCCACCTTCTCGACACTCGCCGGATGCAACGAGGAATACCTCGCCTTCACGCCTCTCGTCGTGAGCGTCGCGCTCGCGCTCGGCTTCGACTCCTTGACCGCGCTTGGCATGCTCTTCTGCTCGGTCGCAGCCGGTTATGGCGCCGGATGCACCCAGCCATTCTCCGTCGGCGTCGCGCAGGGCATCGCCGGTGTTCCGATCTTCTCCGGCCTGCCATACCGTATGGGTATCTTTGTCTTGCTCCTCGTGCTGAATATTTCTTATGTCATGTACCACGCGCGCAAGGTGAAGAAAGACCCGAAGAGCAGCCCGGTCTATGAGATCGACCTGCTGAAACGAGACAAGATCGATCTTTCAACCGCAGAAAAACTCTCCACACGGCAGGCCATTTGCCTTGGGCTCCTTGGTCTGAACTTCGTTTGCATCATCGTCGGCGTGCTGAAATTTGATTTCTATATGAATGAAATCTCTGCGATCTTCCTCATCATGGGCATCCTCTCCGGCATCATCTGCCGCCTACACCCGAATGACATCTGTGATGCCTTCCTCGAAGGCTGCAAGGGCATGATGCTCCCCTGTCTCGCTGTTGCGATGTGTAAGGCAGCCACCATTCTTCTGGACAATGCCAAGGTCATGGATACCATTATCTACTACCTCGCCGGCATGCTCGACATCTTCCCATCCTCCATTATCGCCTTCGGTATGTTCATCATCCAAGACTGCTTCAATCTTCTCGTCCCCTCCAGCTCTGGGCAGGCGGCCATCTCCATGCCGATCATGGCACCGCTCGCTGACATCGTCGGCCTCACCAGACAGACCGCCGTCTTCGCCTTCACCTTTGGCGATGCCTTCACGAACTGTATCACCCCGGCCTCCGGTGCCACCATGTCCTACCTCGCCATGGCAAACGTCCCCTACAAAAAATGGGCGCGCTTCATCCTCCCTCTCATCGGCATGTGGTGGATCGTCGCCTTCTGCTTCCTCACCTACGCGACCGCCATTCACCTGGGACCGGTGTGAGCAGGAAACGAATTTCATAATATGAGATCATAATAAAGTCCCTCTATAGAAACAGCTCTATAGAGGGATTTTATTATGATTACATATCGAGTTATTTCAATTTCGGGGGGGGGTAAATCTTTGACCTTTACACTGAGCGAATTGATGTACTCATCCGGATCCTTTGTCGCCCAATAACTGATGATGGGGAAGAGGAAGACATCACCATCTGGCGCAAGACGATTGATTTCCATGAAAGCAGACAGCTTCTCATACGCCTCCTCCGCGTGAAGGAAATACGCGCCCTTCGTCAAGATAGAAAGATACAGCCCGGAAGGACGGATATAGTTGCAGGCAAGGCGCGAACCTTCCTCACCGGACTGCGTCACAATGGCAGACGAGTGCTTGAAATTCTTCGAGAAAAAATCCTCCTCACTGATGACCCAGCCAGTCGGCTGGTCCTTGCAGAAGGAATGGGCAAAAGCTTCATGCACATGTCTGGCACGGATAGCGATAGCGTCAAAGCCTCCTCGATGCACCTTCGGGATCGGCGTCATATACATGCGGCTCTCCGGATAGCACTGCAGCAGTACCCGATCGAGTGGCATATGCTGGCTGCATTCGAGGGTTTTCCGATAGGAAGAAATCGCTGCTAGAAGCTCCGTCGTTTCCGCGAGCGTTTTTCGGCACAGCACTTCCCGCTCCTTGAGGATGTTCAGGATTTCATCACGCGAGCGATGCTCTAGAAATTCCTTGATGTGAGGGACAGAAATATCCAGTTTTCTCAGGAATAATATGATCTCCAGTGTCAGATACTGCGGCATCGCATAGTAGCGATATCCGTTCTCTGCCACAAATTCTGGTGTAAGCAGACCCATCTTATCGTAGTAAAACATTGTCTGCTTCGGGATACCGAAGAGCTTGGCCAGCTCGCCTGCTGTATAATAATCTTTCTTATCGGTCATATATGCACCTTTTAAATTTCATTACCGTATGACTTTCATATACTTAATGATAACACAATGGTCAATGATAAGAAAATAAGGATCCATTTCTCAAATATAAGAGAAAAATGGGTAAATCTTGAAAATAGGCTTGCTATTTGCATCCTTTCGTGCTACAATGACGGCATCAAGAGGTGAAAGCCCTTGAACCAACTGAAGAGGGAAGCAGAGCCTACGGGCTATTGCGCTGAATTCGGTGAGAATCCGAAACTGAGACCCAGCCGTGAAGGGAATTCATTTCCAAGTCGGATGCCGCCTGTTTCCAACATCCAAGAGCAAATCTGCGGGAGTCGTATCTACTTTTGTAGACTGGGTGCTGGTCACAGTCTCAGTCTACGCAGAAGTAGAAATCGATCCGCAGTTTTTTATTGCAGAAAACGAATGGATTTTCAAAGGCCTTGATCTATTTCTGATTTCTACCCGCCTTCCTCTTTGTGAAAAGGAGAGCCAATGATGAAAAAAATTAAGGATGAAATCGCACGTATCGAAGGCGCGAAAGGAAATGTCGTCCTCGTGAATAAGAAATCCTATCTGGCTCTCCTGAAAGAGCTTTCCGTCCTGCGATTCAAAGTACACAGGGCGGAGAACTGGGAAACCCCCGCGGCAGTCGTTTCCGTCGTAAGACGTGGTTACATGTATCAATACTGGTATCCGGAGAACAAACCGGCACAAAACAAAGGAGAACATAAAATGGCAGAACAGAAAAAAACCGAAGCAGTCGAAGTCAAAGTCGCAGCAGAAAAGGTAGCCGCTTTCCAGAAATACCTCGAAGAAAACAAGATCAGCGGATTCGGTCTGCAGGACTTCCAGAATGACGTTCATGCACAGGCATTCCGCAGCAACCTTCAGGTCGAAGGAACAAGCCTGCCCTTCATGATCCTCTTAGATGACAGCGTATACACCATGCTTCAGGTCCAGGTCGCAGCCGGCCTTGCACAGGGCGATAAGAGAGAAAAGATCTGTTCCTTCCTGAATGACCTGAACGAACAGTACCGTATGCTGAAGTTCAGCGCTGACGCTGCTGGCAACGTCCTTCTCACCTGCTGCATCCCGGCTGGTGTACCGCACTTTGAACCGGCCCTCGTCATCGCCATCCTGAACCAGATCCAGGGCCTCCTTACTGCGACCTATCCGGAAATCATGAAACATCTCTGGGAAAAATAATAGGCATGCTGATTGGGTGATAGAGCTTTTGACTTCGATCGCCAACTGTCATCCGTTATACAAGAAAGAAGGTCATTCTTATGAATATGAAAAAACTCGCCGTCGCCGGAGCGATGCTCCTCGCTGGCACCTTTGGCGCCATGGTGATGGCTGATGCAGCCACCGGCATCGTCAATGTGAATGCCGTCCTCTCCGGCAATGCCGCTTTCCAGAAAGCAGGAAAGACCGTAGTGGCAGAACAGCAGAAGCTGCAGAAGGAATATAACGAAAAATCCAAAGGCATGAACGATGCCGACAAGAAAGCCCTGGAACAGAAGCTGAACCAGCAGCTCGCCCAGAAGGAAAATGAAGTCATGAAACCGATCCAGGACAACTTCAAGGCCGCTGTAGAAAAAGCAGCCAAAGCCAAGAAGATCGACACCGTCGTCGTCCCGGGCGGCATCATCTACGGCACCATCTCCGCGGACCTCACCGAAGACGTAAAAGCGAATATGAAATAAAGAAGAAAAAAGAGCAGGCTCTGGAGGCTTGACAGGCTCCATGACGATGATGAACGAAAGATTTTTCCCTCCTTCCTCTGGAAGGAGGTGGCGCGAAGCGCCGGAGGTTGGCCCTGCAATATGTAAGCTTAAAAGCAAGAATGGGTGACTGGTGAGTGAAATGCCAGCTCATGGCTTCTCCACCATCTATACGCTGCGGCGCTTTTCTATTTTATGCGCCGGACCACTCCTGTTGAACCTTCTGAACCCATAGAACCTGCTGAACCTTTTTCGCACGCAATCAAAGAGCGGCACGTCCCGTGGAAAACCGTTTAAAGCTTACGCAGTTTTCGGGGCGAGGCAGGGAGAGCACTTGTGATTTCCCCTCCCAGATGTTTCCTGTCTCGTCCCCTATGTAGAGCTTTCCCCTCTACATATCACTCCTTTTTCTCCTCTCTCTTTTTTCTTGAAAAAGCCCCCTACAGATGTCAGCCTGACATCTGTAGGGGGCTTTTCATGTAGGATAATCTGATTGAATCAGTGTTTCCTTAAAGAAGTATCTTGGAATTGAAGGATTCTAAGATACTTCTTTAAGGAATTTATAAAATTTCAAAAATATTTCTTGACCGTATGACTATCATACAGAGTATCATGCATGTAAATCATAAAGGGAAACGAATGGGGAATACTGGTGAGAATCCAGAGCTGTCCTGCAACCGTATGGGGAAAAGAAGCAGTGTTACGTCTCTCACAAAGAGCTGCTTCTTTGAGGAACTCAGTCGGAGTGCCATGAAATTTCTTATATCCCATAAGAGTAAGCGGTAAATCTTGCTTTTATGTGCAAAGACCTGCGAGGTATGGGTTGGATATCTTTTGCTGCTTTTTAGTGTGTCAAAAGAATGGTCCAATTCGTACTTGGCAGTTTTTTATTTTCTTGAGATGCGGAATATAGAGATCATTGGATGTCAGGATCACATTGATTCGGATAATGACCGCGAAGCGTGTCTCGGCCAGAAAGGAGAAAGGAAAATGCAAAGAAAGTGGGTAAAACGGATGGTATTGGCGACCTTGTTTTTGGGAGGGAGCGCATTATTTCCTGCCGGACAGCAGGCGTTAGCACAGGACGAGGCGGCTACTACAGGTCGTTCTTATGCGGTCCTGATGGGAGACGAGGATGTGACGCTGAGCGGCTATAAGACATCCAATGTCTATCTTTGGAAGCATGAGAAGGAAGCTCCGGATCAGTTGATCGGCGGGTCTGTGACGGTATCCAGTGCTGGCTTACAGAATTCTGGCGATAAGGCAAGGATCACGCTGGTTACTGATAGTGATGGGTTAAATCTGTCCAATGACGCCCAGGTGAAGCAGGTGCTGGGTGCTCTGGCGGATAAATTGACATACACCGCATATACCAAGGGTGAAAAGAATCTGGAAGGAACCGCAGAAATTTATGAAGGATTGACCTTTGCTTCCGCTTCCAAGAAATTGTCTGCTTTGGGATTTGATGAAACTACGGGTAAGGCACAGCTGGCTGGAGAGGTGAAGACCCCGTATTCCGGTATCTTAGGTGTCGATGATGAATACGAAAAACGAGGCATCAAACAGGCCGATGGGACATATCGCTTCCAGGAAGATGCGGTGATTCACCCGGGCTTCAACATCACAAAGGATGATAATTACTTGAGAGATTTTGCCTCTGTGATGATCGGCAAAGATACCACCATTGATATGACAGGTCATAATCTGGATGTCATCATGCATGGCAATATTTATAATGGCGGTGGTTTTACCAATCGTGCGGCAGCTTTGTATGTACCGGGAATTGCGACCTTAACCATTAATAATCCGGGGCAGATCCGTCTGGATACGGATTCTGACTATTATTACTATGCCGATATCGGTGCTATGAAGGAAGACAGCCATGTGGTCATTCATAATGATGATGATCCAGCTCATGCGGTAGTGATGCGTGTCACGACCCCGCTTAAAGGATATGAAATGAATGTGACTGCGCTGAAAACATTTGCAGGAACGATTGATATTGACGGGTTGGTCGATATTTACACCAATGGTGGCTGGGCAACCAATGCAGCCGCTGGACGAATTTCTATTGGTGGTGGCTCTATTGTGACGCAGGCCTATGATGCTGTCACAGCTCGAAGTGGGGGCGTGATGAACGTCAATGTATCAGGGTCTGTAGAGAAGGGATTGACTCCAGGAAATCATACGGTCAATATCACGGCCAAGGGAGCCACCTCTTTTGTTAAAAATAGTTATGCTGCCTTGGCTTCTATGGGAGCCTGGGTAGGTGCAGACACCAATGCTACAGTAAATGCGGCATTGACGACGGCAGATTCTACTTTGTACGGGACAATCAAAGAAGCGGCTGGTACTCGTGATGAAGATACAGATGGTGTTCGTCTTTTCCTGCAGAATGGTGCACAATGGACCAATACGGGATCTTCTTCGATGCGTCATCTGTATGGCGGAAAAGATGCAGCACATGTCGGGTATATCGATATGTCAAAGCCAGCAAACTCCAGTGTCAATTCTGATCTGACGATTGCCAATTACACCGGAAATACCGTAATTTACTATAGTCAGAAAAGAGGAAAGATCCAGGCAGGAAATATTCATATCGGACATGCCGAAAAGACGGATGGAGAGAAAGCGTCCCTTACGATTCGCACCGATAGTACCGGAATAAGCAAAAAAAATTTAGCCAATGAAAATTACATGAGGAATATGCTCAATACATTGGCCAATAAATTGTACTATGCAGCCTATGTCAATGGAGAAGACAACTTGAAAGGGACGGTACAAATTGCTGAAGGTTTGACCAGCCAGAGTGTCTCTCGAGAAGAAGACATTCACTTTACCAAAGGCGGCAGTGGCTATGTGGAAGGCTTTAATCAGAAACAGACCGATTTTACTACGGCTTTGACTTGGGATATGACCAAAGATGTTGATTATGTAAATGCTAATGTACTGAGGGAAGAGAATAAAGCGACATTTACAGAAGACACAAGTATCACCGTCAATGATGAAGCTGCTATGCAGGCAAAAGGGGGGGATTTCGTAAAGATTGATGCCAAGCAAATCAATTTTAATTTGAAGGCAGCAGGTATTCAGGGTAAGGGAATTGAAGTAACTGGTCAAGGCACGGAGTTTGATTTGAATAATCCGGGAGACGTTGAAATTGATGCGTCGACAGGTATAGTGACAGATGGTCAAGGGGCGGAGTTTGATTTTAATGGGGATAACTCTAATATTACCTTGCATCATGCAAAGACTGGTATACTAGCAACAAATAAATCTAATATTTATATCACGAATAGACTTGGTACTACTACCATAAATAATGAAAATACCGATGATTCTACTTTTGTTGGGGTGCAAACTCAAAATGGGGGATCTATTATAATAGCTGGTCGGGCGAATATAGATGCTGGCGCAGGGACTGCGTTAGCTGCGTTAGGAGGAAGTATTAATGTCAATCATGGCGCTACGATTCAAACAAATGGAAGTACAGCGCTGGTAGCAGGTAATGGTAGCAGAATTTCTATCGCATCTTATAACTTTAACAAGCCAGCAGATATTTCTATTGATGCAGGAGATGGTTTTGCTATCGATGCTAGTGATGGCGGTTTTACCATTGGTAGCCTATCTAGTAGTCCTCGAACAACTAATGGTACAGTAAAGATAAAAGGACATATCAAACTGGGGAAATCTGGTACTCTCAATCTGACTAAAGAAAATTCCATTTGGACGGGTACGGCTGTGGATGGAACAGAAGACGGTAGCGGGCTATTGCATCTTGCTATGGAATCGGATGCGGTTTGGAACCATGTGGATAAAGAAGGCGATACTGGGAATGAAGTAAAGGTAGAGTTAGAAGGTACAAGGTATAATAATAAATCTTCGGATGATCAGATTACCATTTTGCAAAATTCTAAAAAAGATATTCATTTCAAAACGATTAATCAGGCAGATGACACGCTCAGATTCGTATTTGCCCATGAGGCAGATTCTCCGACTTCTATCAAAGGCGGTAATGTCACTATTGATACAGTAAGTACCCGGTATGTAGGTGGTACCGCTAAAGTTTTGGCTGTAACCGATAGTGATGGCATCAATATGTCTGACGATACCATGGTGGGAAATGTATTAAAGGCGTTAGCCAAGAAGATCACCTATACCAATCCGGCGGAAGCTAAATTGGTCGGTAAAGTAGGGATAGCCGATGGCTTGACCGCCAAGAGTGCTATGCTGACGGAAGGATTTATTCGCTTTGATCCGGATACGGGGGTAGGCAGCTATACACCACAAATGGTGGATACGTTTACCCGCTCCATGACGGGTGACGAGTCCTACGACAAGATTTATACGGATCAGGGGGTTCGCCAGAGCCAGTTCCTATATTCCCTCGGGAAAGACACCACCATCACAGCCGATAAGGCCATGGATTGGAAAGTCAACAGTAATAGAGACGTTGTGCAGATTGTAGGACAGGGACATACGCTGCATCTGGATGCTGAAACCGCAGGTATTTATATCGGGAATGAAGAGAAAGATACTTCGAAACGTACACAACTGAGATTTACAGAAATGCCAGATCTGAATATAACAGCCGGTACAAATGGCAGTGGGATCCTGGTGAAAAACAGTAGTGCGGGCATCGGGCTTGAAGATGGCAGAATGCATATAGCAAGTAAAGATGGCGCGAAAGGTTTTGTCGGGATCAAAGTCGTAGAAGATCGTGATGTGGGAGATACAAAGGCAGGAGATACCAGTTTAAGTGTAGGTGGCACTCTGGATATAGAAACGCCGGAAAAAATCGCTCTTTGGCTGGATGGAGGAGAAAGATTAAGTCTTCTTAGCTCAGATAATGTGATCCATGCAGATGGCGGTACGCTGCTCAAAGTGACTAAGAGTCAGGATAAGAGTGCAGTTTCTATTAGCGGTAAAGAGTTAGTCGGTGATCTAGACCTTTCGGGAGCTACTGGTGGTACCTATAAGATGACATTAAATAATGGGGCTACCTATGCAGGGGGTATCATTAACGACGCAGCGAAATCTGGCAAAATTACACTTCAGCTTTGGAATGATGATTATAGCTTCACACCTACCTTATGGACGTATCAGTGGGAGCAGAAAGATAAAGCACAGGATAGCTATATTCACGAGGTCGAAGGATGGAATCCTGGTATCGGTGAAAGTGCTATCTACATGAAAGCAGATACCGATCTGACGATTGGTATGCTGAAGCGGGGGATCCGAATCCTCTACGATCATGATGCTTCAAATCCAACGCAAATCCTTGGCGGAAATGTGACCATTGAAGAAGCAGAGAAAAACACTCCGCAGAATACACTTTATGTGCGGACCGATAGTGATGGGATCAACATGGCAGATGAAACGCAGGTCTCTGGTGTACTAAATGCCTTGGCTCAGAAAATCTACTACAAAGGAACGCCAGAAAACCTGGATAGCTATGCGGAAATCGCAGAAGGCCTGACTTCTGCTTCTGTGCTGAAAACAGGAAAAATCTCCTATGACGAAACAACCCATCAGGGAAGCGTCTCAGGAGCGATTGAGACGCCTGGTCAGGATGGTACTTTATTCGTTACACCTTTGTATGCCACAAAACGGTTTGGAAAGGATGAAAGTAATACGGCCTATGCCAATGCAGGTGTGCAGCAGGACGGCAAGTACTTCATTTTCCGCAAGGATTCCAAGCTTCAGATTTCGCAGAGCGGGGAAATGCCTTACACCAGTGCTATCGATGCTTCCAGTGATACCTATGGATATGTAGACATCAAGATGGACCTGACAGATCATCAGCTGGATGTACATATCGACGGTGGAGAAGAGGGACTCAATGAAGCCGTAGCAGGGATCAAAGGCGTGGGTTACGGTGTGTCGGCCCAGAATGGTACCCTTCATATAGAGGCAGCCAATGCCAAGGGGGATGCCATCGGTGTACAGACGGCAGGCAAAAAGGAAACGGATAGCATAATCGATTTGAAAACATTGACTCATATTGATGCTAAGACTGGTTTCGACGTGACGGGTGGTACGGTCCGCGTCAATGCAGGGACTATTCATGCGGATACTTTGGGCAGAGTCGGTGCGAATGGCATCCTGTCCATCGGAAATACGGGAGATGCGCCTGCCGTATGGACGGGCGATATGTCTCAAAGCGATGGACAGCTGGATATGAACCTGGATGGGGAAGATTCCATCTGGACAGGTGCTATGGACTGGACCGGCGGCTCGAACAGCCTGATGCTTACGAATGGAGCGACCTGGAAAAATACCGGGGATTCCCATGTGGGACAGCTCGTCAGCGGCATTACGAGAAGCGTCGGCGGCGTGATCGACATGACCGGGGATTCTGGAAATATCCAGCTCGATAAGTTCAGCGGAAATGCTTCTATCCTGTACAAGCATGATGCCAATGACCTGACGAAGGTGTATGGCGGCGATGTGACTGTCACCAGCGCAGAGGCCGGCTCTCGGATCACATTGATCACGGATCGGGATGGTATCAGCGATGATGGACTTCGTGAAAAGGAAACGGTAAGCTCCCTTTTCCAGGCGATGGCAAACAAGCTGTACTACACCAATTACCAGACAGAGGGAAATCTCACCGGCATTCTCCAGATTTCGGAAGGGCTGACGGCGAGAGCGGCTTCCAAGGTCACCGGGGCTATGGAATTTACCGGAGAAAATGGACAGGGGCAGTATAAAGCGGATAGCGCTTCCCCGTCGATTTATCCAAAAGACCAGCAGAAGGAAACCTTTACGACGGTCATGACAGGTAATGAGAGCGCGGATAGCGAGTACCTCGATGGCGGTGTCATGAAGGTCGGGAATCCTTCGGATATCCGTTATGAATTCACCAAGGATAAGACCGCTGTCGAATTGGCTACGGCTTCTGATACGGCGATCCAGGCGAAAGATACGAATTATTCCATCGATATGAATGGTCATGATCTGACCATCAAAAACGAAGGGAATGCAGGTATCACCGTAGATGGCAAAGCCTTGACTTTCCGCAACGGAAAGACCACAGAGCTTACGGCGGACAAGGTCGGTATCGAAGCCAAGAACGGCGGCAATTTCAGTACCCATGAAGGCGGCGTGTGGAATATCAGCGCCGAGACAGCGGCGAAGGCCGATGGGGCAGGCAGCCGTGTTTCCTTAGGCGCTGGCAAGATCCAGAGCACCACGCTGGCAGAAGCCTCGAACGGCGGTACCATCAGCTTCTTTGTTCCGAATGACACGGCAGCGACAGAATATGTGGGGGATGTGAAGGTCAATGATGCGGCTAGCACGGTAACCTTAGGCATTGCTACCGAAGGCTCTACCTGGACAGGCGGTCTTACCAATCATGGCGGCACCTTTAATTTGGGGCTGCAGAATGGCGGCGTATGGAACAACACGGGAAAGGAAGAAGCCAATATTTCCTTGCTGGATGCAACGGATACCGGAAATGGCGTGATCTTCCAGAACAAGGACAGCGGCGGTATTACGGTAGACCGGTTCCGCGGTCATGCATTGGTGCTCTATAGCCATAGTGCAGCAGACCCGACCGATATTCTGGGCGGCGATGTGACGGTCAAGAAGGCCGATGCCAATAGCTTCCTGACCCTGCGCACCGATCGTAGCGGTATCAATATGGGCGATTATCACGGCGTAGAGAATGTGCTCGATGCTCTGGCGAAAAAGCTCACCTATACGGATGCGGTCAATGGCGTGACCAACCTGAATGGCCGGGTAGAAATCGCAGAGGGCCTCACGGCTGCAAGTGCTGCCAAGCAGTATGGTACGATTGATTTCAATAAGACCACGGGACAGGGCAGCTATAAAAAGAACAGCATGACGCCGGGCGAAGCTGATCCGGATATCATCTGGGGCAGCTCGGAAACCATGATGATGCGTGGTGCGAAGAATGCCATGAATACGTCTATGTTGTCCTGGAGAAGCAATGTTTCCGATATGACGACTCGTATGGGAGATCTCCACTATGGCGCGGATGATGGGATCTGGGCAAGAACCTTCGGCGGAAAGATCAAGTACGATAAAGGAACCTCTTCCTTCAGCAATAGCTTCTGGGGCGCTCAGGTGGGGGCTGATAAGCTCTTCAAGAACGGCTGGCATTTGGGCGGCGCTTTCGACTATAGCAAGGGAAGTGCCAAGTATGAAATGGGCGGTGAAGGGGATCCAAAACTCTACACCTTCTCGCTCTATGGCACGAAGCTTTTCGAGGATGGCCAGTATGTAGATATCGCTGTCAAGGCAGGTCACACGACAAACAGCTATACCGTATACAATGATATGGGACATAAGCTGGATGGGGACTACAGTGCTAATGGCTTCGGCATTTCCGCTGAATACGGAAAACGGTTTGGCGGAGCCGATGGCTTTGTGGAACCACAGCTGCAGCTGACTCTTTCTCGCCTGGGAAGTGCAGACTATGATGGGATCAGCGACTATACCGGCGGAAAGAAAATGCATGTCAGCCAGGACGGCATGACCAGCTTCATCGGCCGTCTGGGTGTAGCTGCAGGGAAAACAACGGAACGCGGTAATTTCTATCTGAAGGCAGGCTTGCTCCATGAATTCAGCGGAAAAACAAGCACGACATTCAGCGCAGAAAATGAACCGACGTCTACCGTGGATCAGGACTTTGGTGATACCTGGGCAGAATTGACACTGGGCGGTACCTATAGACTGTCTCCTTCGAGCATGCTTTATGGTGATATTACCAAGAGCTTTGGCGGGGATTACAAGGTACAGTGGAAGGCCAATGTGGGTGTCCGCTTCACTTTCTGATTTTCTTACATATGAGTGATTGGTAGCAAAGGGCTGCGCCTTGCAAGAAATCTGCAAAGCGCAGCCCTTTTTATTTGCACATGTTAATCATTGATTTATGTGTCTCAGCAAAAGTCTAAAAAGTGTATTAGAAAAATCATTGACTGTATGAATATCATACGGTCCATAATGATATGAGCAATAAAAGATATGCGTGGTATATTCTATCTTTATCATTGAGGAGAACCTATGATGACGGGACTTGAAAGAAAAAAGAAAGTACGTGGCGGTTTCTGGAAAATGAATCGCAAAAGTCTATGTGCAGCTATACTCCTAGCCTTAGGTTTGGCGGTGCAGGCAGAGTGCATAGCAGCGCAAGAAGCCGTGGAGCAGGGAGAGGCGCCTACATTTACCCTAGAGGGTATCACTGTAGAAGCTAAGAGACCAGATTGGGAGGCGAAGCTCTCTCCGGGGACGGTGACGGTCATTCGGCCGCAGGATTTCAAAGGGGAGCAGAAGACACTGCCGGATATGCTGAAGACGGTGCCTGGGGTACACGTGCGCGAGGTGAACGGGCACGGGCAGTATACGACGGTCACGGTGCGAGGTTCTACCGCGGCACAGGTCGGCGTCTTCATGGATGGGATACTGACAAACCTCGGGGGCGATGCTGCCGTCGATATTTCCACCATTCCGGTCAAGAATGTAGAGCGCATTGAAGTGTATCGCGGCTATGTGCCGGCACGCTTCGGCGGGACTTTTATCGGCGGGGTCATCAATATCGTGACAAAGAAACCAGATAAACCCGGCATTTCTGCAGAAGTGGGAAAGAGCTCCTATGGCGGGAAGAGTTTCTCTATGGAATATACAGCACCTGCGGGCAGCGGTACTTTGTTGGTGGCGGGAAATTATGAGTCAAGTGATAACGATTTTTCCTATACCAATTATGCGGCGGAAAGAAATATACCGGAAGTGCAGAAGGCGTTGTCTGGTTTTCAGAATCAGGTAGCGAATTTCAATAGTGACCGTATTGATTACTTGACTTCCACCCAAAATCAGCAAGGACAGTCGAAGGTGCCGATTATTTCTTTGTCGAAAGAGGAAGTCGATCACTTCAAAAATAATACGGATGACTGGCTGAGCTTCGTCAGAGGGACAGGCGAAGACAGCTTGGCAGGGAAGATCAAAGAGAATGCATTCGCTAATGCGATGCAAGAGGATGCACTGACCTTCAAAGATGAAATAGCATCTACCGTTGTAAATGGTCAGACGTTACAGGAATTATTCACAGACGAATATGGAGAAAGATGGTGGTGGGGGGAAGCCAGCCGGGAGTGGAAAGAAGGCCATGGTGACTTTATAACGCCTGAAATCAAGCAGAAAATTGTAGAAAATTATGTCGACCAAACGGTAGGAGATACCATCGCCAATGAAAAACTGAATACGGACCCGGAAACCAGCAAAAGCTTAGAAGGATATAAGAAGAAGGTCGAAGCATATAAGAAGAAATTGAAAGAAGCGAAAGATGGGAAGCGTTGGCGTAAGTACAATGATTATAAAAATAGCAGCGCATTGGTGAAGTGGCAGAACCAGAACTGGATGGTCAAAGGTTCGTGGAATCAGATCGATCGGCATTTGCCGGACGGATTATGGGGCGGATCGGCTGCCGATGCCATCATCCATAACGGGGTTGATTTGAGAGATGTGTATTTCTATGACAGTCGGAGGCAAAAATTAACCAATACGGAGCTGATGTTGCAGAATCGGAACCAGAACGGTCGGTTAGAATGGGGCTGGACGGCGGATTATCTTCACCAGAAGAAGAGCTATAAAGCGGAAAATATCATGAGCAATGATGTGACGGACGTGGAAGCCACGACAGTCCCCCTCAGAGAATGGAGCAAGTATACTTCGAATAAGTACAATATCCAGCTGGATGGGACGTACAAAGTGTCTGAGCGTAATATGCTTGATTTCCAGATGAATATGTCGCATGAACGGTTACATGTCGATGGCTCGCTGATGGATAAGGTGCTGGGCGATTCTGATATAGCCAACACCCTTGGGCAGACAAGAAATCGATATGATCAGGACATTTTGAATGTGCAGCTGCAGGATACGATCACCTTAGATAGGAAGTCCACCTGGTTCTTGACGCCGAGCCTTCGCTATAACCGCTCCAAGATTACCGGCTACAGCGATGGGAAACGATTTGCGGTGAATCAGGAGAATCGTTTCCATTGGCTGCATCCGAAGGACAGCCAGGTGGATGACAAGGTGACCTGGCAGCTCGCTTTGAAAAAAGAGGTCAATGACCAGCTGACGCTTCGCATGACCGGTGGGACATACTACCGCTTGCTGAATATGTATGAAATCGCAGGGGATGGGGCTGGTATCCTGCCCTCTTCTCGTGGCAACGGTCAGAATTCTGTATTCCCTGTTCCGGAAGAAGGAAAGCAGTTTGATGTGGGTGCCATCTGGAAAGGGAAACTGCTGCATGCGGATAACAGTACGCAGCTCACCTATTTCTGGAGAGACTCGACCAATATGCTGCAGCTGGTCCGGGCGGGGAAAGACCATTGGTCTTATTTCAATGATAACCGCGGCAAGGTACATGGCTTAGAATTCCAGTCCAACTTCAGCTGGAAGAAGGTGGATCTGGACTTGCGGGCCACTTACATGCAGACACATATGCAAAGGAAAAATAGCGTCGTAGGCTATGGTTATTCTGATATCTGGGCTACCTATCAACCGGAGTGGGAAGGGAATGCCAGATTGACCTATCGCCCGAATCGGCATGTGGATCTATTTGGCGAAGTCCATTATACCGGCGGTTATTATACCGATTACAGTAAGGACTCCAGAGGCGGAGAGTATGCGCATCTGTCAGGGCGGCCGGTTAATGCACTGACGACCATCAATGGCGGTGTGAAATGGAAACCGGCTGACAGCTGGCAGTTTTCTTTTGGCTGTAATGACATATTCAACAGGGGGCCGAAGTTAAAGATCCGAAGCAATACGGCTTTCACGGTGCCGGGATACATCAATCCGGAATTTCCTATTCAGGGGCGAACGTATTATGCATCGATTCGCTATCAATTCTAAGGAGGAATAGATGATGTGGAAAATGAGTAACAAAAAACGCAAGATGGCTTTCCTGACTGCTCTGATAGGGAGCCTTATGGCGGGATCCAGTGTAGGGGCAGCGAACCTGATGGCAACGATCCCATCGGATTATACCAATAGCCAGATGGGAGGAGTGACTGGTTCCCGAGTGACCACAAAGGTCGATGCGGATCCAGTGGTAGGAGCAGTGAAGGGTTTGAACAAGGATCCGGCTACGTTCTCTGTGATGCTCGATGGGAAAAGCAAGATTTTCCTGCGTCAATACGTCTCTGGCGATACAGAACTAAAAGGAAGTATCCTGATGGATGCGGATGGGGACTGGGCTTCTAGTAGCAATCCTACAGGCGTGACTCAAGCCGTTCCGAATGCGCATGCTGTTACCGGGTTTGGAAATACCATTTATGCGGCGGGCTATGATCAGGGGCAAGTGGGGATTGCGCACGTTGTGGGTAATCGGATTGTCGAAGATATAAACAAAACCGTCGATTTAAAGCAGGATATCAAGGAAAAGACCGGGGATGTAGATGCCAAGAAGTATGATACCTATACAGATACGAATGGCAGTATACAGAAAACGAGCGTTCATGGGGAAGGGCTTTTGGTCAAAGATGGCTATTTATATGTGGCAGCCAGTGTCAATCTCAAGGGCGGATATGATAATTACGATAATGGGTATCTGATGCAGTATAAGATCAATAGCGATGGCGGCTTATCTTACAATGGATATGCCCGTATCGGGAAAAATACTGATCAGGTGAGACTGAATAATTATAATAATTTTATCTTGAACACTTCTGTTGGGGGCTATCAGAATTATGGTTCTAGAAATGAAGAAACTTCTTTGGATTATGTAGATATTAACGGAAATAATATTGGAAATCTTCATGATAAAAACTCGATTATTTTACCGGAGCAGGTTAAAAACGACGGCTATGATTTTCGTGATATGAAGATACTGCCGGATGGTACTGTTTATGTGATGAAATACACCTTAAGTGGTGGCGGCGGTACTGGTCGACAAGGAGACAGTGGGTTTAACGGCAAGGTGTACAAAACGACCATGGCCAATCTGATGTCGGAAAAACCCGATGATTGGCAAGTGGTTTTGGATGGAAAGGTAGCTGATGGTGGTGGTTGGTTCGGCAAACTCAATGCGGAGTATTATACCAAACGATTATGGGTAGAATGGGGTAACAATCTCTATGTGTACGAAGATGGGGATACGAACCCTACGCACCAATGGGAGACGAAGGACTTTTCTACTGACAAGCAGTTCTATCAGTTCAATTCTGTCACAATGCTGCCGACCGATCAGGTCTGGGGACGTCTTGCTAAGTTGACGACGTATCGGCCTGAAGGATTTACTGCGTCTTCGGAGACAAAAATCACCGTGGAGAATGCAGATGCCAAGATAGGAGCTGTGACTAGAAGAGCGGGCATTACGGGGACATCGGCGGATCAGTCGGCTTTTAGTGATGTCACTTCAGATGATGGAACGTATTCCTTTACCAAAGATGAAGTATTAAGTATCAATCTGGGGCAAGAAGGGGATCATGCCACCAATGCGGCAGCGGTCATTCAGGCGAAAGATGGGAAGGACATCACGATCAATGCTTCAGGTCATACCTTACAGCTAGCCTCTAAAAACTATATAGCATCTCCTGTGGGTATTTATGCCGGAAATGGGAAGAATGTAACGATCACGGCAGACAAAGTGGATGTCGTGACTTCCGGATATTCTAGCGGGAATTCCTTGACCAATGCGATTTGGAATGATGGCGGGGAAAATACAGCGAGCCAAATCACCGTCAATGGAGATGTCAATATTTCCATGAGTGGTGGCTATGGTGGGAATGGTTTGGCTATTCAAAAAACAAGTCGCTGGGGAGAAAATAGTCAGACCGCTAGAGGCGCTTCTACTATTACTGTCAATGGGAATCTAAAAATTGCTGGGGCAGATAGCGATACTTGGGGCATTCCTGTCAATCAGGAAAATGTTCTGTCTCGTTTCAATAATGCAGGCATCCTGACGAATATCGAAAAAAGTAAAGTCACTGTTACTGGTGATGTGGACATGACGGTATATGGGAATGGTGTGACAACCAATGCAGATGATAGTCAGGTCATCATCGGTGGCGGTCATATCGTGGTGCCGAAGGGTACGAAATATGGGTACTATACCCTGGGTGCCTATGTAGGAACCATTAATATGAATACCGGGGAGGACGGAGCTACGCCAGGCACTCATGATGTGCAGCTGGATGGAGATATTTTTGCTCTGAAAACAACAGGGCATATCAATCTGGCATTGACAACCGAAAAATCGTATCTGAATGGTATCATTGATAATGGCGGTAAAGTCAATCTGTGGCTGCAGAATGGGGCTGTTTGGACCAATGAGGCCAATAATACCCGATATAAACAGGACGATGAAGATGTAGGAAACCAGGGAATCAGCCATGTGACATACCTGCATGGGGGTACGAAGTCCGGTACTAGTGATACAGCGGGTGTCATCATTCAGACAGCAAACAGCAACTCGCTGACGATTGACAAATTCTCTGGAGCGGCCAAGGTACTGTATTCACATGACAGCGAGAACCCCACGAAGATATTGGGCGGGGATGTGACCATCGGCAGTGCTTCCAGTGGGTCGGAAATCGTTCTCCGGACGAATTATGATGACCATATGCAGTCTGATGCAATAAGGAATCAGGTTTTGGATGCATTGGCAGAAAAGCTGTACTATAAGGACGCTGTCAATAGACGAAATTTCCTTTCCGGGAAAGTGGAAATCGCGGAAGGCTTGACAGCTTCCTCTGTGGCTAAATATACCGGAAATATTGCATTTAATCAGACGAATGGTCAGGGCAGCTTTGCAGGCAGTGGAGAAACGCCGGAACCTCCGGCTGAACAGTCGAAGACGCTCTTCACTTCTTCGATAACTGGCGGAGATGACAAAGAGTACAAGGATGATCATGTATGGCAGGATCAGGTGTACACCTTTACCAAGGATAAAACGACGATCCGGGTAGAGGGAGGCGCAGCTGTCGATGCAGTGAAAGACGTGACTATCACAGCCGATGAAAATGAACTGGATCTGACCGGCGGAGAAGCCGGGATCCGTGCAGCGGCTGGAAAGACGGTAGACATCACGGCAGGTACACTCAAAGTCAATGGCAAGATGGGGATCGATGCGGCTGGCACCGTGACACTCAAGGGCAAGAGCGAAATCACCGGGACTGAAAAGGCTGTCAACGTACAGAAGGGCGGAAGCGTAACGCTTGGCACATCGACCATCTCTGGAGATGTAGAAAACAGCGGCCAGTTGATCCTTAATGCAGCGACGACCGTGAGCGGCAGCATCGCCAATGCGGGCGTCCTTGCGGTAAACGGTGAGACCCATGCCAAAGATCTGACCACAACAGGAACGATGACTGTAGGAACTGATGGTGTGCTTGCGGCAGACAATATCAATGTCAATGGAGGTACCTTCACAGCCAATGGCAGTGTGAGCAGCACTATCAAAGCTGACAAAGGCGGCAAGGCCATCCTGAAAGGAAAGAAGACCGTACTGAAAGGTCTGGTGAGTGGTGATCATTCCAGCATCGAAGCGATCCTTTCCGGAAAAGACTCCACATTAAACGGCAGCCTTGACGGAGCAGGGAGTGTGACTCTGTCATTGACAGATCAAGCAAACTGGACGGGGAATGCCGTTGGAAACGGGGCTTACGCCGTTACCATCGGGAAAGACAGCACCTGGACGGGAAGCAGTGCAGGAAATAATACCAGCCTCACCCTTGGAGGCACTTGGAACAACCGTGGAACAAGCAGCCTGAAGCGGATGACAGGAAACGGTGGTGTCATCGATATGACAGATGCAGAGGCTGGCACCGTCACCATCCAGAACTATGGCGGCAGCAGTACCTATATCTACAAACATGACACAACAAAACCGGCAGACGCCAACGGCGGTTACGCTATCCTTGGCGGAGACGTAAAGATTTCCCAGGCAGACAAAGGCAGTAAGATCACCCTTCTTACCGATCATGCTGGTTTGGATTTCGATTCGACCAAAGCAGACGAGAAGAACCTCATCAGCGGCACGCTGAACGCATTGGCAGGAAAACTCTACTATACGGGCTACGCAGATGGAAATCTTAGCGGAACGGTCAAGATCGCAGAAGGCTTGACGGCATCTTCTGCCAGCTTGAGATCTGAAACCATCACTTTCTCCACCGCTGATACAGGTACTAAGAAGGCAGGACAGGGATTCTATGCCTATACCCCAGAAGAGGATACGAAGACTTACGAAACGGGAGCTATCAAGAAATCAGAAAACATCGGGGAAACACGCGAAAGTGATGTTAACGGTGTAGTTTCTATTAATGTTACTGAAGCTCAGACCGGGGTATCCGGTGAGGCTCCCAGCGCTATGTATGTAGCAGGCGACGCAGTAAGCCCGCTTGTTGTTGATTTACAGGGCCACACCTTGAAGCTTAATACCAGTGGTGATAATAAAAGCAATCTGTCTACGGTTTTCGTTGGCGAAAATAAGAGCATGGAGATTAAGGATTCCAAGGGCAATGGCGTGCTGAAGGTTTCCGCTGGTCTTGGTGCTGATGGCAATGCAGATACTAATGCTAAGTATGTCTATGGCGTTCGCGTTAGCGATGGTGGCACCCTTACTGCAAATACCGATGTGGAGATAGACGGAGTTAAATCTAGTGCTACTCGAGGTGCTTATGGTGTATATGTAAGTACCAAAGGCAATGTTGTATTTGAAAAAGACCTGGCCATCAAGAATGTTCAGAACGGCAACAAGGTTGGACCGAATACAGCAGGTATTTATGCAGATGGTTCTTCAAGTGCAGATGCTCCCATCAATATAACTGTTAAGGGTAATCTTAATATTGAAAACGTATTGGGAAGTGCTATCCGTGTATTGAATGCTTCGACTATATCTACTGCCGGTGCAACTATTAAAGCTGCGGATATGTCTAACGGTACGGAATATAGCCAATATTATGCTTTGCAGGCCAATAAGGGTACCATTAACCTGAATACCGGTGAAGGCATTACTGCCGGAGTTCTGGACGTTACCGGTGACATGAAGGTAACAGATAATAAAGCTTCTGTTATCAATGTCAATATGACGAAGGGTTCCAAATGGACAGGCGCAGTAAGCAATATTCCCGGAAGTACGTATAATGCACCTGCTGGTCAGTTGAATCTGACAATGGCAGAAGGATCCGTATGGAATCATGAAACCGGTCGTTCAGTAGATACGCTGAAGACAACGTTTGCCGGCAGCAATGTTTCTAAGCTGGACGGCTCCGGTGTAATCTATCAGAATTCCGACAAGGGTATTACCGTATATAATTACAGCGGTGACACAACTGTTGTTTATGGTCATGATGCAAATGATCCGCTGACCATCCATGGTGGTGATTTTACGATCAAGGCTGCCGCTTCCGATTCCAAGATCACTTTGGTCACCGATAGCCAGGGGATTACCGGTGGCTTTGTGGATGGTGATACGGCAGCAGAAAAGAATCATGTCAAGGAAGTACTGAACAAGCTGGCTAATAAGCTGTTCTATACAGGCTACAAGGATGCAAATCTGTCTGGCGTTGTTAAGATTGCAGACGGTCTGACAGCATCGAGCGCAAGCGCGATTGTCAAAGCCTCCGGCAATGTGACCTTCTCTGACGGAACTAATGGGACGAAAAAGGCAGGACAGGGATTCTATGCCTATACGCCGGAACAGGAAAAGCCCAATTATAAAACAGGCGCAATTACCAAGTCTGAAGATATCAGCCTGAGTCGTGAGCTGAATGAAAGCGGCGTGGCGCATGTTTCTGTAACTGAATCGAATATTACTAGTAATTTTGCCAGCGCCCTTTACGCAGGCGAATCGACCTCTCCTTCCAGCCCGATGACTGTCAAAATGTCCGGCAAGGGACTGGCTTTGCATGCTGAGCAATCCGACGGACAGGCAGCAGCGATTTATGCAGACAATAATGCATACATCCATGTGATCAATCCGTCAACTGACCAAAAGCTTTCGATTTCGGCAAATAATACCGATACCAGAGCCTCTCATGGCATTTACGCCTTGGGAAATGCGCACCTGAATATTTCCGGTCCGGTAGAAATTACTGATGTGATCACTCAGGGGGATTCCGCAACAGGCATTAATATTCAGGGCCAGCAGAGCGAGATTACTATTGACGGCCCGCTGACAATCAGCAATGTCAAAGGTGTTAGAGAACGCGGCGCAGGCCAGAATGCTGCCGGCATTCTGGTCACCGGTGACAGCTCCACTGTGACTGTCAGTGGTCCGGTCGATATCTCCGGTGTACGCGGCAGCGGTATTAAGCTCGTTGGCAAGGATACCAAGGTATCTGTTGGCGGCGGCACTATTACTGCAGCCGAAGACAGCGATCATTCGCATAATTTCTATGCAGTCCGCGTAGATAAAGGCACGCTGGACATCAACATGAAGGACGGCGCAGCAGGCGATACAACCACTAAGATTACCGGTGATATGTATGCAACCGGCCAATATGGCAAGAAGGTTGTGGAATATACCGGCGGTCAGCTGATTGACTGGAAGGATGCAGGCGTTCTCAACGTTGCTCTGACTAATGACAAATCCTTCTGGAAGGGCGTTGCAGCTTATGACCAGTATAATGATGACTATGGCACCGGTGGTAACACCACGCATGATATTGGCCAGTTCAACCTGTATCTGCAAAACGGTGCCACCTGGACCAATGAACAGCAGTCCCATGTGACAACTACGACCATAGCGTCCAAAAATCCTGTATGGACAGGCAGCACGCTGGCAACACTGCATGGCGGCAAAGATGCAGATCACGCAGGCCTGATTTATCAGAAGGACAGCCATCCTATTTCTGTGGTGAATTACAGCGGTCATACCACTGTATTCTATGATCATGATGCTTCTGATCCGACCAAGATTATTGGCGGCAGCTTCAATATTACCAATGCAGCAGAAGGCTCTGCGATCACCTTTATTACAGATAATAAGGGCATTACCTCCGGCTTTGCAGATGGCGATTCCGCTGATGCTAAGGATAAAGTGGCAAACGTACTGAACAACCTGGCAGGCAAGCTGTTCTACAAGAACTATACGGATGGTCATCTGGCAGGCGTAGTGAAGATCGCTGAAGGCCTGACAGCTTCCTCAGCTCTGAAGACCGGCGATATTTCCTTCTCCACCGATGCAACCGGCACAAAGACACCTGGTCAGGGCTACTATGAGTATAAGACCAGTAAGCCGGGCAGCCAGATCGCTAAAGAATTTACTGCGGCAATGACCGGTGACGCAGCTGTTGATACGGTTTACGTAGAAAAAGGCGTACTGAAGGACGATGGCACCTATGTATTTACCGCAGACAGCACGACCATCACACCTGAAAAGCATTTGATAGCCGGTGGTCCTTACCTGCCGCAGATCAGTGCAGGTATTTCTAGCTCCGATGAAAATCACCCTGTGACCATGGATATGAATGGCAACAAGCTGACGGTAGATGCAACGACGGATACGCATACAACCGGTATCGCAGCGATCGGCAAGGGCGTAGTGAGTATCAATCATGCCGGTGCTATGTCCATCAGTGCGGAAAGCACCAAGGGAGGTCAGATCGGTGCACTGTTCGTGAATGGCGGCGGTACGATTCATATTCACAATGCCGGTGCTGACAATGTACTGACATTGCGTGCGAAGAGCACACAGCCGGGAAATGCTGCAGTGATCAAGAGCATGAACGGTGTTGGCGGCGTTATGTCCACGATTACTGTTGACGGTCTCGTTGATATTGTGGCTGATAAGAGTAATGCTTCCGGTGCCAACGAAGCAATCAGCGCAGTTGCCTCCAAGGTTGAGGTTGGCGGTGGCGTCATCAAGGCGATCAACGGAGCAGAATATGCTATCCGTGCTTATGGTGAATTCGCTTCCAAGAACCGCGGACAGGTGAATGTGAATGTTAAGAAGGATGCCGAAGGAGCTATCATCGGTGCAGGCAATAATAATGTACAGATGGAAGGCAATGTATATCTCGGCGGCGGCATGGATAATGTCGGTGCCAGTGCCGATGTCAGCATCGGCCTCAATACCAAGGATTCCTTCTGGAAGGGCGACGTAAGCAATGCCAGCGGAAGCAGCGCAGGCATCGTGAACCTTTACATGGGAAGCGGTGCCACCTGGACAGGGAGCAACCTTTCCGGCAACACTGTAAACGCCAATCTGGATCATGCCACCTGGACCGGTCACAGCAATGGCAAGGCAATGAATCTCACGCTGGATCACTCTATCTGGAACGTCAATGGCGCGAGCCAGCTGGCTTCCTTCTCCGGTCATCAGGGCAGCATCTTTGTGGCAAGCGATGCAGGCGATATCAGCGTGGGTAATTACAGCGGCAATACGAATATCTACTACGCACATGAAGGAAATGGTGAAGCGGCAGAGAACTACAAAGCAGGCGACACTATCATCCAGAAGGCCGCCGAAGGCTCTGTCGTATCCCTGATCACCGACAACAGCGGCGTATCTATGGATAACGAATACAGTGTAGCCAACGTGTTGAATGCACTAGCTGGCAAGCTGACCTACCGTGCGTATGTAAACGGTGAGAAGAATCTGACCGGCTATGTGAAGATTGCCGATGGCTTAACCGCAAGCAGCCAGACTCAGCAGACCGGAAACATCGCATTCAGCGAGAAAGACGGCAAAGGTAGCTACAAAGACGGCACGATGACACCGGGCATTACCTATCCAGATGAACAGCAGGCAGATACCTATACGCAGGCCATCACCGGCAACACGAAGGAAGACTACCTCTATAAGCAGAATGGCGTCTTGAAGGAAGAAGGCAAGTACACCTTCACGAAGGATCCGACAAAGATCGCTGTAGCGGAAGGAGCTGCTGTGAATGCCAAGGCAGATATCACCATCGATACCACCAAGGCTAAGCTGGAGCTGAAGGGGGCAGACGCAGGCATCAATGCAGAAGGTGCAAGCGTTACTGTTAATGGCAATACCAGCATCAGCGGCGCAACTGGTATCAATGCGGCAAACGGTAACGTAACCTTGACCGGCAGCACTGTTATCAACGGCACCGATGTGGCAATCAACGCAGGTGCAGATGCTAACGTAGTTGTTAACGGCAACAACAGTGCACTGACCATCAACGGCGGCATCCATGCCGATGGCGGTAGCATTACCGTAGACAGCGGCAAAGCAACCGGCATCATCAACGGTGATGTAAATGCAAGCAACGGCGGCAGCGTGGAAATCAGCCTGAATGATGCTCAGTCTAAGTTGACCGGTAGCTATAAGGTTGATGCTAACAGTGGCATTGTAATGAATATTAAGAACGGTGCAACATGGGTACTGACTGATGACAAGGATGAAACTGCAGGTATGTCCCTGCTGAGAATGGCCAAAGCTCCGGCAGCAGCCTCGGCAGCCGGCCTGACCGTTAACGGCGGTGCTACTAAGGCGGATACCGGCTACATCGATATGACCAAGAGAACCCAGGAACTCAATATCTCGAATTACAGTGGATACGAAACCTTTATCCTTGCGCATAAAGATGATGGCACATTCACCAGCGGCGATGTGAAGATCGCCAAAGCAGCAGCCGGCTCCGGCATGACCCTCTACACCGCGAACAATGGTATCAACATGGCGGATAAAGATGCCGTGACTGGTATGCTGAAAGCATTGGCCAAGAAAGCATTCTATGCAGAGGGCAATAATGCGGGTAACGGCAAGAATCTGACGGGTGAAGTCAAGATCGGCGAAGGTCTCACCTCCTCCAGCGCCAAGACCGGATCGATTTCCTTCGAAGACAAGAAAGGCGCCTTGGACGTTGACAGCATCCCGTGGGAACCGACCATTAAAGAAGGTGACTACGAGACCTTCGTCATGAAGGGCGCAAGGAGCGCTGTCACCACCTCCTTCCACAGCTGGCGTGACAACATGCAGGACACCTACACCGGAGCAGACCTCGCTGATGAAGACGGCATCTTTGCCAAAGCTCTTGGCGGCAAGACCTCCTCGGATGTCAGCGGACTGAAAGACAGCAACAGCTACTGGGGCGCACAGATCGGCTACGACAAAGCCCTCGCAAATGGCTGGCACACCGGCGTAGCCTTCGACTACCGTGATGGCGACAGTGACTACCTCCTTGGCGGCAAAGGCGACAACAAGCTCTACAGCTTCGGCGTCTACGGCGTGAAGAAGATGGACAATGGCAGCTACTTCAGAGTGGCAGCCAAAGCCGGCCGTGTAGAAAACGAATACGATGTCTATACCGAACTCAGAAACAAGCTGCATGCAGACTACAAAGCCAATGCCTATGGCCTCACCGCAGAATACGGGAAGACCTTCGGCAGCGAGATGAGCTACATCACCCCGAAAGTACAGCTCACCTGGTCCCGTGTAGGAAGCAAGGACTACACCGGCAGCGCAAACAATGGCGCAATCATGAACATCTATCAGGACAGCTACGACAGCCTTGTCGGCCGCCTCGGATTCGAAGCAGGAATGAAGAAAGCCCATGGCAGCCTCCATGCAGGACTCTACCTGGCGCATGAATTCAATGGAGACATCGACACCCGTTACTTTGCCAAAGACGGCGGATGGAAATCCACCTCCTTTGACGGAGAAGACACCTGGGCAGAGCTGGTCCTCGGCGGAGAGTACCGCCTTGGCGGCAATACCCAGCTCTACGCAGACTTTGCAAGAGATCTTGGCGGCGACTTCCAGAGAAAGTGGAAGCTGAATGCCGGCATCCGCCTCAGATTCTGATAAAGTCCTCGATTGACCGCGTGAGAACGCAAACAAAAAAGGATGAAACTAAGCGTAAGGCTTGGTTTCATCCTTTTTGTTGCCTTGAAAGCAGGCAGGAGGTAAAGATATAAGGGGAGTCCCTGACGTGTGTGGGAGAGAGGTTCGGCTGGTTCTATAGGTTCAACGGGTGCGGCGTGAAAGTAATATAGCGTCGTATGTGAGATGAAGAAGATCCCATATCGTCATCTCGAGCAAAGTCTAGGGAAACGCTGACTAAATTGCAGAGTTAGATTTCATATGGATTTTTATACATAGCTTCGTCATCATCCTCCTTAAATAGCTCGCTATTCGCGTCAGATGATTCCTTGCTCTGTATAAAAATCCAAGAATGAAATCTGACAACAATTTAATCAGTGTTTCCCTGGAGATCTTTCTTGCAGGACGGTATACGGCACATGCGAGACGGTGGTATAACGCAGCAACAAGGCATCGCTGCTGTGTCCATGCATACGTGCTGATTACCGCAGTGCAGTAGAGATCCCTCGGCTACGCTCGGGATGACGATACGGGGATCCCCCTTATCCAAGGAAACGCTGATTCAATCTGGTAACGATTGAATCAGTGCTTCCTTAGAAATGAGAAATGGCGATAGGCAATCTCGTTGACCTCAATAGAAAAGCGCGACAATCTTTGCTGGATTGTCGCACTTTTGTGTTTGATGAAATATTATTTCACTGGATTTCTCAGTGTGCCGATCGGGTCGATGTTGATTTCTACCACATCGCCTTTTTTGAGGAATTTCGGCGGGTTGAAGCCCATGCCTACGCCCTGCGGGGTGCCGGTCGCGATGACGTCGCCCGGGAGGAGAGTCATGCCGTCGGAGAGAGTCGCGATGAGTTTCGGGATGGAGAAGATGAGGTCGGTGGTGGTGCCTTCCTGACGCAGGCTGCCATTGACTTTCGTGTAGATGGTGAAGGGGAGCGGCCAGTCACCGACCATGACGGTCGGGCCCATCGGGCAGAAGGTATCGAGGCTCTTGCCGCGGAACCACTGGAGGTGCTTTTTCTGCAGGTCTCTGGCGGTGACGTCATTGATGATGGTGTAGCCATAGACGTATTTCATCGCATCTTCTTCCGCGATGTTCGTGCCTCGTTTGCCGATGATGACGCCGAGCTCGCCTTCGTAGTCGACTTCCTGGGTGACTGCGGGATGGCTGTCGATTTCCTCGTCTGGCCCGATGATGGAGGTGGTGGCTTTGGTGAAGAAGATCGGATCTTCCGGGTTTTTGGCATTGGCGTTCTGGTCGAATTCCTTGACATGTGCCTGATAGTTCTTGCCCACGCAGAGGACGTTCCTTCTGGGGTAGAAGGGGGCTTCGAGACGGACGTCTGCGAGCGCGATCGGAGTGATGGCTTTGTCCTTTCCGTTCATTTCGAGCGCGTGAGCAAGGTTCAGGAGGCCTTCTTCGCCGCTTTCGATGAAATCGCCCAGCGTCTCAGCGAGGGGGATGAAGTAGGTTTCTTCAAGATCGATGGCGGGGTAGATGGAAGTGCCGTCGGCGGACAGGACGCCCCACTGGCGTTCGCCTTTGTAGTTGTAGGATACAAGTCTCTGCATAATAGACCTTCTTTCTTATAATATAGAGTGTGGACATATTATAGCATAAATATAGGAAATATGGTTGATTGGTTCATGGCCTGGATAGCGGGGGATAACAGGTTCAAGTGGTTCAACGGGTTCGATGGGTTCAAAAGGTTCAATGGGGGTGGTGCGGCGCAAAAAATAATGAAGCGCCGCGGAGTTTTAATAGCGCTTCGCGCCGTTGTCATTTCGAGCGTAGCCGAGAAATCTCTATGGCAGAACGCTCATTGCCTGATGTGAGACAACACCAAGACATCGTTTTCCCTTGGCGCATACACGCAGATTCCCGCAGGGCAGTAGAGATCGAGGGCTGCGCTCGGAATGACGATACGAAAGGATGGCTATCCCCACGTCCTTCAGGCATCGCCCCTTTTATACGGCGGCGAAGCCGCCACCACGACTCTGAACCTTAAACCCTGAACCCGCTCCCCTTTCCTCTAAACTTTCTCTATTTATCCCTTGCATTCTGCTATCCCGTTTGTTATAATAGCAAAGAATTATCTATGTAGTTGAAATGAGGTGCAACAATTGAAGAAGGGACTTCATCCGGATTATCATCCAGTCGTTTTCCGCGACATCGGTGCTGACTACTCTTTCCTGACCCGTTCTACAGCAACTTCCAACCAGACTGTAAAATGGGAAGATGGCAATGAATACCCGCTGATCAATATCGATATCAGCAGCAAATCCCATCCATTCTATACAGGACAGCAGCGTTTCGGTAAGGCTCGTGGCCGTATCGAAAAGTTCAACAAACGTTACGGCAAATCCGCAGAATAAGGAACAGGGCGCAAGCCCTGTTTTTTATTGCCTTTTTTTGATATACTAGGAAAGATGTGTATGTGGGGAAATGGATATTTCAAGTATCCGTTTGAAATTTTGGCTATGGTTCAGGGTTCAGGTTGATGGGTTCAGGGCTGGGTTCCGCGTGGCTCGAGATTCTTCGACTCAGTTCCCACTGTTCTGATTACGCATGAGCAAACATACGGCATTTCACTCCGCGCAGAATGACGACGCCGCGATTTCAGTCACTAGTCACCAGTCACACCTAATCCCTAGCCACTCATCCCTATGTTCAAACTACAAACGACCAAATTTATAACAGGAGTAAAGCATAATGCAGATCAGCAAATTAGATGGTATGGAAGCCAGATATATGGCACTGGAAGATCAGCTGAGCGATCCTTCGGTGATCGCCGATCAGAACCGCTGGAGAGAACTCTCGAAGGAGCATGCGGAGCTGGGAGAGATCGTTTTCAAGTATAGAGAATATAAGGAGGCACTCAAAGGGATCCAGGATGCACTGGAACTTCTGGACGATAAGTCGCAGGCCGATCTCCATGAGCTGGCGAAGGAAGAGCTGAAGGAAAATGAAGAGAAGCGGGATGCTCTGGATCTGGAAATCCATAAGATGCTGATCCCGAAGGATCCGAATGACGGGAAGAATGTCATCTTGGAAATCCGCGCGGGTACGGGCGGCGAGGAAGCGGCGCTCTTTGCATCGGATCTTCTCAAAATGTACCTGAAATTTGCAGAGCGCAAGGGCTGGAAGGCAGAGATCGCGGATGCGAATGAGACGGATCTTGGTGGGTTCAAGGAAGTCACCTGCACCATCGAAGGGAAGAATGCGTACTCGATCCTGAAATTCGAGAGCGGCGTACACCGCGTGCAGCGTATCCCTGAAACGGAGAGCCAAGGGCGTGTGCATACGTCGGCGGTCACGGTGGCTGTCCTTCCGGAGGCGGAGGATGTAGATATCGAGGTGCGCCGCGAAGACCTGCGTATCGATGTATATCGTTCTTCCGGTGCGGGCGGTCAGCACATCAATAAGACGTCTTCGGCGATCCGTCTGACGCATCTTCCTACGGGCATGGTGGTCACTTGTCAGAATGAACGAAGCCAGCGTCAAAACAAAGAGAAGGCGCTGCAGATCCTGAAGTCTCGTCTCTATGACCAGGCGATGCGGGAGTCGCAGAGCAAGGAAGCGGCGGACCGCAAGAATCAGGTCGGCAGCGGCGATCGTTCGGAGCGTATCAGGACGTACAATTTCCCGCAGGGCCGCGTGACAGATCACCGCATCAATATGAGTATTTACCAGCTTGATGATTTCATGAATGGGAACATGGACGCGATCCTTGACCGGCTGATGGAAGAGGATCTGGCGCGCCGCATGAAAGAAGGGGAAGCGAATGGCCGCTAATACGCTCTGGACGATCCAGCGCCTGCTCGCATGGACGACGCAGTATTTCCAAAATCACGAGATCGAGTCGCCGCGTCTGGACGCAGAGCTCTTGCTTGCGAAGGTTCTTCACAAGCAGCGGATCTTCCTCTATACGGATTTCGAAGAAATCGTGAATCCGGAGGAGCTCGCACTTTTCAAGACTTTCATACAAAAGCGTGTGAAGGGAATTTCCACGGCGGCTATCATTGGTGAGAAAGAATTCATGGGGCTCACATTTCATGTGAATGAGGATGTCCTGATTCCTCGCCCGGACACAGAGACATGGCTGGAAAAGGTCATCCAATACCATAGAAATGACGGCGCGATCGAGGTCGCGGACCTCGGGACAGGGAGCGGGGCGATCCTCCTCTCTTTCCTGTATTATTGCAAGGAAGCGAAGGGGGTCGGCATCGATATTTCTGAAAAAGCCCTCGCTGTCGCAAAAGAAAATGGGAAAGAGCTTGCGATGGAGGAACGCGCGGCGTGGACACTCGGGGACTATATCGATGCGCTGCATGAGGGGGTGCTCTATGATGGCATCCTTTCAAATCCGCCCTATATTCCTCGCGAAGATATCGCCCATCTTCAGGAGGAAGTGAAGCATGAGCCGATGCTTGCGCTCGATGGGGGAGAGGATGGTCTCGTTTTCTACCGCCGCCTCGCTGAGAAGGCAGCCGCGCATCTGAAGGAGGGCGGTTTCCTTGCCGTGGAATTCGGCATCCACCAGTGGGAAGAGATTCTTTCGCTTTTGAAGGAAACGGGCGAGTTTGAGGATTTCGAAGTCATCAAAGACTACGGCGATATCGAGCGCGCGATCTATTGCAGAAAGAAGAAGCAGCATGACTGAAAAAGTAGAAGTCAATGACCTATATTATAAGAATAAAGTAAAGGCTCTCGGCCGCATCATTCGTGAGGGTGGTCTTGTGGCTTTTCCGACGGAGACGGTCTATGGTCTTGGAGGAAATGCGCTCGATGCGGGTGCGGCGAAAAAGATCTACGCGGCGAAGGGCCGCCCCTCGGATAATCCGCTTATCGTCCATGTGGCGGATCCCTCTGAAGTGGAGAAGTACGCAGCCGAGGTCAGCCCGCTCGCAAGGCGGTTGATGGATACCTTCTGGCCGGGGCCTTTGACCATTGTTTTCCCGAAGAAGGACTGCATCCCGATGGAAACATCCGGGGGACTCTCCACCATCGCCATCCGCTGCCCAAGGAGTGAGGCGACACGCGCCCTCATCCGTGCAGCCGGTGTCCCTATAGCAGGTCCGAGCGCGAATATTTCCACACGTCCGAGCCCGACGACCGCGGACGATGTGCTGCATGATATGAATGGACGCATCGCCGCCGTCATCGATGGCGGCCCCTGTCAGATCGGTCTCGAGTCCACCGTGGTGGGCATCGAAGGAGGCGAGATCGTCATCTACAGACCCGGCGGTACGACGAAGGAAGCGCTGTCTGCCATCGCTCCGACTACGGTAGACAGCGCACTCGCCAAAGAGGGCGCACATCCGAAGGCACCCGGCATGAAGTATCGCCACTATGCGCCTTCTGCGCCGCTCACCGTGTATACGGGAGAGGCGGGGAAGGTGGCAGAGGAAATCCTCTCCTTTGCGGAAAAGACGGATAAGAAGTATGGATTCTTCGTCAGCGAAGAAACGGCTGCTCTTCTCCCCAAGGGACTTCCTGTTTTCGTCTGGGGACATCGGGAGGATAAAGAGAGCTTCGCGCACAACCTCTTCTCAGGCCTCCTTTATTTCAATCGCCACCCCGTCGATGCCATCATCGGCGAAGGCACAGATACCGCAGGTCTCGGTCTCGCCATCATGAACCGCCTCACCAAGGCGTCCGGGTATCATATCGTGGTGGAGAAGAGGTAGGAGCGGACGGGTTCAAAGGTTTTCCCGGTTTTGTGAATTGACGGACTTTTTCCATCGGCATCATAGAAATCCAACGCCTCTTTTTACCTATATGTACCGCACCATATCCGTTGGGTGCATAGAATATGTTATGCGAAAGGAACAACTCGCCCATAGACAGGTGTTCGTAAAACAGGTTTAGACCAAAATTACGAAATGAGCATCTGTCAGGCAGGGTTGGACAATGAAAAGCCGCTGTATTCAGGTTTGGCAGAGGTGGTGGACTATCTCTCCGATGAATACGGCTGGAGCCGCAGCGTTCCCAATCTCTCCGGCGAACTCAAGCGCGGTTCCCTTCGCTATGGCGAGGCGGTGGAGCTGGCGGACGCGCTGGGGTATGATATTGTGTGGCAAAAGCGAAAATAAGACTTTTTCGCGATTTGTATTCAGTAGCATAATCGTATAATAAGAGAAAAAGTTGCCGGAGGTAAGTTGCATGAAAAAGAGACAGATTTCCAAGAAAATGTTAAACGCTTTCTTGTCCGGAGAACTGTCCTCCTTGCTGGAGGCCGTCCAAAAAGATGATACTTTAGACTTGGAGCTTCGTGGAGACTCCGTGAATATCTATTACCGTGGAGGGAGTATTTTCAAAATTGAGGAAATCAACAACTCGTTCTCGATATCTTTTGATATTAACTACTGTATAGAAAGCTCCACAAGCCTTAGCGGAAATCCATCTCCCGCAGAAGCAGTCGCAAATCTTCCTTTTTATAAGCAGGCGATGGACTGGTGGTTTCACAAGCATCCCAAATACGAACGAGAGTTCCAACAGGTAATTGCGCGTGAAAACAATAACCACGGCAAAATTTCCAACGGCACAGATTATTACATAGCCGACATTGAATTTGCAGACGGCAACGCCAGATTTGACATGGTAGCACTGAAATGGCTGTCCAATGGCGCCGTACGAAGAGACACCAGCCGAATCTCTCTCGCACTGATCGAAGTCAAATATGGGGACGGTGCATTGAAAGGGACTGCCGGAATTGAGAAGCATCTGGAGGATTTTCAGGCGTTTCTCAGTGACAGGGAAAAAGTAAGTGATTTCTGCCGGGACATGTCTCTGGTATTTTCCCAGAAGTGCCGACTGGGACTGGTAGACGGCCTTAATGAAAAACAGTACGATGTTAAAATCAGTTCCTTGGACCCGGAAGTGATTTTTCTCTTCGCAAACCACGATCCAGAGAGCAAAATTCTTCCTGCTGTTCTAAAAGAAGTTGAGTCGGATAAGTATCCCTTCCCCATTCTGGTTGCAAATGCCTCATATATGGGCTATGGTCTTTATGCCGAACAGATGAAGCAGATAAAAGGCAAATAATTTTTTGCACTACCACCCTGTTGTCGCGGCGGTTTGCTATACTGTCCTCAAAAAGAAGAACATGGAGGGCAAACAAATGGCAGAAGAAAAACGACAGGAAAACGCTGTGCGCTCCGGGGCTGGAAGCTGTTTCACGGTATCTCTATCCTATATGGAGATGTGTAGGAGGGTGAAGGGGAATGAAACTCTGTATTCATCGAGGCACGCACCAGATCGGCGGCATTGCTGCCGAAATCTCTACGGCAAGCACGCGCATCCTCATTGATATGGGTGACGAGCTATCTCTTGATCCAAATTTCGTCTCCGCACCGCTGAATATTCCGGGTGTGACGGATGGGAACGGACATTGCGATGCCGTACTGTTTACCCACTATCACGGCGATCATACCGGGCAAATGCTGCGTATCCGACCGGAGATTCCCATTTATGCCGGGGCGCTGGCAAAGGATATCATGCGCCTGTCCGCAGAGCGTGGCGGGCAAAAGAATGAAGTGCTTTGCAAGCGCATCGAAACTATGCAAGCCTTTTCTCCTGGCAAGCCGTTTTTGATCGGTGATATTCAGATCACGCCATTCTGTATCGACCATTCCGCGTGCGACAGCTATATGTTCCTGATCGAAGCGGATGGCAAGCGGCTGTTGTATACCGGCGATTTCCGGCTGCACGGCGTGCGCGGCAAAGTCATGGACAAGATTCTGGACAGACGCATTGGAAAGGTCGATGTGGTTGTCACGGAGGGAACGACGGTTTCTCGTTCTGAACATGAGGCCGTGACAGAGTGGGAGCTGCAAAAACGTGTGAAAGCGTATTTGCGGCAGTACAAGTACGTCTTTGTGCTGTGTGCAACGACGAACCTTGACCGGATTTTTGCGCTGGCGCGGGCAGCGCCGCGTGGAAAATACTGCATTTGTGATGAGTATCAAAAAACGCTGGTCAAGGTGGTTTCCGACCATTGGAGCAGTCTATCGACATTTTATGAGATGCCAAAGCTGAATACTCTCGGTTCCGTTATTCTTCAAGGCTTTCAAGAGCGCGGCGGGTTGATGTTTGTCCGTGTCAATCGGCAGTTTGAACGCATTATCCGACAATTTGACCCGCAGCAGAGCATTCTGCTCTATTCCATGTGGGACGGCTACCGAACAAAGCCGGACAGCAATATCCCAGAGTTTCTGTCGCTGACCGGAACATGGGCAGAGCTTCACACCAGTGGTCATGCCTCGCCGGATGATCTTCGCCATGTGATTGAAAAGGCAGCCCCGGAAATTGTCATCCCCATGCACACCGATGCGCCACAGAAAATGCAGACACTCTGCCAGAATCGTAAGGTGATTCTACTGAAAGACAGGGAGGAGCTATTGCTATGACGAATGATATTTTTTGCGTCGGCTTGACACGGATGGAACTGTAAACACTGGGCGTTCTTCTATACTCTCCTGACGGGAGTATGTGCGCTCTGCGAGGCAGACAGCCCGGACAGACAAATGTCCGGGCTGCTTTGCGTCACTCTGTTCCGTACAAGGGCTGCCCCCTTGCGACGTTTGTGCGTCTATCCCAGCGCACTTTGCGGCGGAAACAGTCTGCCGGCGCAGACCATTTCCGTCGCAGAGTCTGAAAATCCCATATCTCTAACCAGACCGTCTACCGAAAACGTAGGCGGTCTTTTTCTATCCATTATCTATCAGTCAGGAGGTCAAAATCATGCCCGAAAAAGAAATCGAAAAGCTGCAAGCCGAGAAAGAAAAGGTGGAGCGGGCGCAGCACATCCATATCAAGTACGACGGGCTGGGCTTTATCCCTCTGGATGAACTGATGAAAAAGGAAACAGCGTGACCGAAGTCACGCCGTACCCCGTGAAAACGCAAGGTTTTCATCATTTTTTGATTTTACTGTTTTACGACCACCCGCCAATTGCAGAGCTGTTCCTTTTTATGTGCCGCTGTTGTATACTGAAATGGTACAGTATTCCTATTTTCCAAGGAGGGCGAAGATTATGAAAATTGCTATGGCGAGTGATCACGGTGGGTTTGCGCTCAAGGCTTCTCTTATGAAGCATTTGGACGAAGAGAAGATCGAATACATAGATTGCGGGACATACTCGGAAGAGTCCTGTGATTATCCGGATTTTGCAGAGAAGGCCTGCAAGCTGGTGCAGCAGGGGGAGGCGACGTATGCGATCCTCGTCTGCGGGACAGGCATCGGCATGTGCATCGCCGCGAACAAGATGAAGGGCATCCGTGCGGCGCTCTGCGGTGATACCTTCTCCGCACATTTCACCCGTGCGCACAATGATGCGAATGTCATGACGATGGGCGCGCGTGTCGTCGGACCGGGGCTTGCGGAATTCATCATGGACGAATTTTTAAAGACCCCGTTCGAAGGCGGCCGCCATGCCAGAAGAATTACAAAGATCGCTGCGATCGAAGAGGTGCAATAATGTTTGAAGACTTACAGGAACAGGCAGTGAAAGCTTTCCGCGAGCTTTGCGAAATTTCCCATTTCAGAAAAGGGAGCCTCATCGTCATCGGTGGCTCGTCGAGTGAAATCCGCGGCGGACACATCGGCAAGGACAGCTCCTATGAAGTCGGCACGGCTGTCGTGACGGCTCTGATGGAAGCTGCAGAGAAAGAGGGACTCGCTCTGGCTTTCCAGTGCTGCGAGCATCTGAATCGGGCGCTCGTCATGGAGCGCTGCGAAGCAGAAAAGCGCGGCTATGAGGAAGTGACGGTCGTCCCCTGGCTGCATGCTGGCGGTGCCTTCTCGACGAATGCTTTCTATCATTTCAAGGACCCGGTTGCTGTGATGGAGATCAAGGCTGACGGGGGACTCGATATCGGGCTTACGATGATCGGGATGCACTTGAAGCGCGTGGCTGTCCCTGTCCGTCTGGTGAATAACCATATCGGGGCGGCCCTTGTGGCACCCGCCCGCCGCTCATTGGCGGAGAGCGAGCGCACTATGTGAGGGAAAATGACAAGTGACTGGTGACTAGGGATTAGTGGTTAGTGACTCTCTCGTATCGTCATTTCGAGCGGAGCGAGAAATCTTCCTTGCAGACCGATAAACGACGCATGTGTGAAAGCAGAAATACGCAGCACCAAGGCGTCGGTTTCCTGCCAGTTTCTATGTGATACTGAGCGCAGTGCAATAAAGATCCCTCGGCAACGCTTTCGATGACGACGGCGTGAAGCGCCATCAAAATTCTGCGGCGCTTCATTATTTTTGCGCCGCACCACCATTTCGCATTTCGCATTTCTCATTTCTAATTTCTCATTCGAGCAAAGCTTTCATCCGCAATCCATGGGCGTCCCTCCCACGGGCTAGCCCTGAACCCTGAACCACTATTTCCCCTTTACTTCTTTCTTATTTGTGCTATACTATCCTTGTGAGTGATTTCACGAATAGCATACTTGCTCAACGGAAGGGCTTGGCCATGTATCCTGAAGGGTACACGCTAAGCCCTTTTTCTATATCAAGTATGCATATTTCAAGTAAAAAGATGCATTCGTGTGTGCCTCATGATACAATAAATCAAATGTATGCAGGACAGGAATGAGTGACTGGTGACTAGGGACTAGGGACTGGGAGCGATGCGAGCGAGAGGTGTATTGACAGCACATGATGAAATGGTGCGCCGCACCCACATTTCTCATTTCTCATTGGTGAAAGTTTTGCATCATGGGGTGTATGAATCGATCCATTCGATTTCACTTTGAAAAATGAAGGGAGTCTATTTCAATGAAACACTTAAAAGAAGACAAAGCGGTTTACGAAGCCATTCAGGAAGAGCTGAACCGTCAGAGAAACAAGCTGGAAATGATCGCGTCTGAAAATATCGTCAGCTATGCTGTCATGGAAGCACAGGGCAGCGTCCTTACGAACAAATATGCAGAAGGCTACCCGGGCAAGAGATATTACGGCGGCTGCGAATATGTCGATGTCGTCGAACAGCTGGCGATCGATCGTGCGAAGGAGCTCTTCGGTGCGGAACATGTGAATGTACAGCCGCATTCCGGCTCGCAGGCGAATTTCGCCGTCTACTACGGCCTTTTAAAACCGGGCGACACCATGATGGGCATGAACCTCACGGATGGCGGTCATCTGTCTCACGGCAGCCCGGTCAATATTTCCGGCAATTATTTCAATGTCGTTCCTTACGGCGTCAGAAAAGAAGACGAACTTCTGGACTATGAAGCCATGGAAAAGACAGCGAAGGAAGTCCAGCCGAAGCTCATCATCGGCGGCACCAGTGCATACTCCCGCATCATTGACTTCGAACGCATTGCAGCGATCGCGCATGAAGTCGGCGCACTCTTCATGGTCGATATGGCACACTTCGCCGGCCTTGTCGCAGGCGGCGAATATCCGAGTCCGGTGCCGTGGGCAGACATCGTGACCACCACCACCCACAAGACTCTTCGCGGACCGCGCGGCGGCATCATCATGTGCAAAGAACAGTATGGCAAAGCCATCGACAAAGCGGTATTCCCGGGCATGCAGGGCGGCCCGCTCATGCACGTCATTGCAGCGAAGGCTGTCGCTTTCGGCGAAGATCTCTCCGATGATTTCAAGCAGTATGCGAAACAGATCAAGAAGAATGAAAAGGTCCTCTCTGATGAACTGCAGAAGAACGGCATCCGTGTCGTTTCCGGCGGCACCGATACCCATGTCCTCCTCGCGGATATGAAAGCCATCGGCATCACCGGCAAGGTCGCACAGACGGTCCTCGATGAAATTGGCATCACTGCAAACAGAAACACCATTCCATTCGAAACTCTCTCTCCATTCGTCACGAGCGGCATCCGTCTTGGCTCCCCGGCTCTGACCACCAGAGGATTCAAGGAAGACGACTTCAAGGAAGTCGCAGACATCATCTCGACAGTCGTCAAGAATCCGGAGGATGCAGCAGTCAAGGCGGACTGCGCAAAGCGTGTCCATGCTCTCTGCGTGAAGTATCCACTCTACGAAGATCTGTAATCAGTGTTTCCCATGAGTGTTGTCTGCTTAATGTCAAGGATAACGAAATAAAAAAGAGCGCTTTCGCGCTCTTTTTTATATTTCGTCGACCAGTTGGATGCGGAGGGTTTTTCCCATGCCATTGGCCAGTTTTCGCATCGTTTTAAAAGAAACAGACAGTTTCCCATGTTCGATTTTGCTGATATCTGCCTGATCGATTCCTGTGCGGCGGGCGAGCTCCTGCTGGGTCAGTCCTTGCTTTTTTCGGGCTTCCAGCAGAGCTTTGGCAAACATGAATTCCGGCTCCAACGAGTCATAGGCTTTTTTGAACGCCGGATTTTTTAAACGGTGGGCGAGGTCTTCGTCGAAGCTGTATTCTGCTTTACTCATTTCTTTGCACCTCATTCCTCTTGCTGCTTCATATAGTCATCCCTGTATCTTTTAGCTCTTTCAATTTCCTTAATGGGTGTTTTTTGCGTTTTCTTTGTGAAACCGTGCGTCAAGACTGCTTTATTTCCGATGACGAAGAAATACATGACGCGGCTGATGTTGTTTCCCTGCTTGGCGCGAAGCTCATAAATGCCATCAATCAAGTATTCGGAATAGGGAAGAAGCAAATCACATCCTTCTTCTTGGAAGAGTTTGATGGTCCAGATGACTTTGGCAGCCATTTTTACATCTAAAGAGTCGATAAAGGAGCGGAGTGGTATTTCTCCGTTTTCTTTTTGGTAGTACACGACTTGAATTTCTGGCATAACTTCACCGCCTTTATTTATATTATATGGGATAATTCCCATAAAGTAAAGAAGGAACTCCAATTATGAAGACGGAAAATGCAATATAGGAAAATGATGGTTAAAGAAATACGGCTGCAATCGCAGAGTCAGAGTCTGCTCGCACCCCTGATTCCTTACTCTGTTCAAAAATCCAAGAGTAAAATCTGACAACGATTGAATCAGTGTTTCCTTATGCTTGTAAATGAATGTTTTTTTCGTCTAAATAATTTTTGAGACTGCGTGACATCAGTTCATTCAGCGTGAGTCCATTTTCATGTGCATAGAAGTAGGCGGAGCGATGCAGCTCGGGTGTGACACGGACATTGAAAGAGCCTTTGAATTCTTTACTGGGAGACTTTCCTGTCTCTTTGCAGACTTCCAGATAATCATCCACAGCAGCGTGGAAATCAGACTCCAGTTCAGAGACGCTTTCTCCCTCGTAAGAGATGGAGTCCTTGGTACCGAGCACTTTCCCATAGAGGATGCGATCTTCACCGCAGTAGGAAATCGTACCTCGGTAGCCTTTGTATTCCATATAGTTTTTCATTTGAGGAGTCCTTCTTTCTCTAAGAATGCTTTGATTTGCTCGATTTGGTACTTCTTCAGTGCATTTTCGGTAGCTCCATGTGGAGCATGCAGAAAAAGCCGATTTCCTTCTGCATTGGGGCCGAAGGAAATGCGAGAACCGTTTCCTTGGCGAACCTGATAGCCGCATTGTTTCATCAGTGTAAGAAGTTCGCCATAGGTAAAATCTCTGGGATACGGATTTTGAAAGAGCCGCCCCAATAATTTATCTTTTTGTGTCAATATGATCCGCCCCTGCAACTAAATTCTAGTTACTCTTCAACCGCATCATACAAAAAATAGATGCCTTTGTCAAGGGAAATGCGGATTCCATCGCAGAGCCAGATATCGGAAATCAGATGTCTGCCAGTCTAAAGTCTGACATCTAAAGGCTCCCAGTCTGAAGTCTGGCGTCAGATATCAGATGTCTGAAGTCTCCTAGTCTGAAGTCTCCCGCCACAAGTCACCCGCTCGCAAACTTCCCCTTGACTTTCCCCTGCCAATCCCGTATACTATTGAAGTTGATAAATTTCTCTAACGCGTTTAGAGCACTGGCGAAACAGTGAAAGACAAACGGCATAACGGCCGATAGGTAAGGAGGTGCGAGAAATGCCGGTTCCGAAGACAAAAAGTTCTAGATCCCGTCGCGACAAGAGACGTGCAAATTGGAAACTGACTGTTCCGGGTCTTGTGGAATGCCCACAGTGCCATGCACTGAAAAAACCTCATCATGTATGCCCAGTATGCGGTTTCTATAAAGGCAAACAGATCATCACCAAGACTGTTGAAGAATAATGGTCAAAGGAAAATGCTTCTCGATAGAGAGGCATTTTTTTATTGGGAAAATGGGCTTCCCGCCATTTACGGATATGGTACAATAATATGTGTTTCTCGAGGAAATGAGCTGGTGACTAGTGACTAGTGACTGGTGACTAGAATACCGCCTTCGGGAATCGTCTTATTTATATTCCACGGCGCTTCTATATTTTTATGCGCCGTACCACCCCCCGTAGAACCTATAGAACCTGCTGAACCTCTTTCGCATGCAATTAAGGGGACAGTACGCCCCATGGGTTAACCCCGAACCCCAAAAACCATCTGTTATTCCGCAAGTGCGGATTTCTATACCACCATCGACATATCTATCTACCATCAAGGAGGAAGTATGGGAAAGCATTTTTCTTTTATCCACTGTGCGGATCTGCACCTCGGAGAACCATTCGGAGGCGTGCGCCTCGGGACGAAGGGACCGTGGAACGAGCAGATCGGGAAAGCCACCTTCAAAGCCTTTGAAAAGGTGGTGGATGCGGCACTGGAAAATCGGGTAGATGCGATCTTGATTTCCGGAGATGTATATAATTCAGACCATCACAGCCTCGCGGCGCAAATGGCTTTCGGCAGGGAGCTGTATCGGGCGGCGCAGGCGGGGATTGAGGTCTTTATCGTGCATGGAAATCACGACCCGGGAGAAGCCTGGCGTGCGGATATCCCGCTGCCGGAGACGGTGCATATTTTTTCTTCCGAAGAAGTGACAGGCATCCCGCTCATGAAGGATGGGGAAAAGGCCGCCACGATCTATGGCATCAGTTACAAGACACGCCATACGAAGGATGATCTGGTGCGCTCTTTCCATGTGAATCCGGAGGATGGATTCACCATCGGGATGCTGCACACGGAAGCCGGCGTCGATGGGAGTCCCTATGCGCCTTGCACGGTCGAGGAGCTGAAGACTGCGGGCATCGACTACTGGGCACTGGGGCATGTGCATACGAGAAAGACGCTCTCGATGAAGCCCTATATCGTCTACCCGGGCAATACGCAGGGGCTGGATATCACGGAGATCGGTCCCCGTGGCTGTTACCTGGTCGATGTGGGGGCCTATGGTACAGTGACGTTGAAGTTCATCGAGACGGATGTGATACGTTGGATGGACATGGTCATCGATATCGCTCCTTTCTTGACCGCAGATGATCTTTTGAAAGATGTGGCACGCCGCCGCGCAGGACTGAAGGAACTGACCGGTAGGCCGAATATGGTGCGTCTGGTACTGACGGGGCATGGTGCGCTGCACAAAGCGATCGCGACGGAAGAGGGACGTGATTTCCTTCTGCAGTCTTTGAATGAAAAGGAGCAGTTCCGCTATCTCTTTGCTTATTTCACCCGCATCGAGGATCGGACGCGGCCATTCCTGAATCTCGCCGAGCGCCGCGAGCTTCCTGATGTGACGGGCAATTATTTGAAGGCTTTCGATGCAGTCATGGATCTTCCATCGGAAGAGCGGGGAAAGACGCTCCGAGAGATGGCTGCTTCTCAGCCGGAGCTTTTGAAATATAAGAATTTATTGGGCAAGGTGTCTGATGAGGCGCTTCTTGCTGCTTTCCGCCGCTCGGAGGGGCTGGGAGCGGAAATGCTGACAGAGGAGGATGGACGATGAAAATCACGGATTTGCAGCTCTCAGAGTATGGCATCTATCGGGGCGCGTCCTGGCAGCCGTCGACGTCTTCGCTGAATGTGGTCATGGGAGAGAATGAGAGCGGGAAGACGACGATGCTTCGTTTCATCCGTGATATGCTCTTCGGCTATGGGCGCGGCAAGTGGCAGGGACGGAAGGGAAATATGGCATTCGTCCGTGCGGACGGGCAGGAGTATCGTGTCTTTCGTGAAGAGAAGGAGCGCTGGTTCGAGAATGCGAGCCATGAGAAATTCTCCGAGGAGCTGCCGACACTCTGGTGGCACGGTCTCACACGCTCTATGTATGAGCAGATCTTCGCTGTCGGCTTAGAGGACCTGCAGGGGGCTTCCTTCCTTGCGAATGACTCCATCCGCAGCCGTTTCTTCATGCTGCAGGGCGGAGATAAGCTCGCCGGCGCCAAGAAGGACATTCAGGAGAATAAGGAAAAGCTCTTCGTGGCTTCGTCTCAGGGAAAGCGCAAGATCAATCAGCTGATGGCGGATCTGGATACCGTGAATCAGGAGCTTGACAGTCTCTCTCATCAGGAGAAGGATTTCGCCGAGCTGCAGAAGAAGCAGGAGCTTTTGAAAAAGCAGATCACGGAGCTGGAGGCAACGCTTGCAAGAGACCAGGAAGAAGACAGGGAACTTTCCAAGCGGCTGGGGGCATGGGAATACTACAAGCGGGCGCGTGATATCAAGCGCCAGCTCGATCTCTCCTCGCAGGTGAAGATGTTCCCTTCAAACGGCAAGGAGCAGTGGAACCAGCTCATGAACCGCATGAAGGTGATCCACGACCAGAAGGCGTCTCTTCAGGAAAAGCTCGACGAGTACACGCCGAAGAAGAAGGAAGATATCATCCCATGGGCGAGAGAGGCTGAAGCGCTGGAAAAGCTCTACGTCGATCTGGGACAGTGGCGACAGACCATCGTCGATGTGGAAGCACTGGAAGAGGAAAAGGAAAACTGGAAACTCGACTTTGTGAATCTGGGCTATTCCCTGCCACTCTGGGACCGCGCGCTGCCTTTGGAAGATGCCTGCGTCCATGTGGACTGGGCAGAAGGCCGGCGCCTTGCGCAGAGCGTGAGCGTCAGGAGCAACGAGCTTCATTTCTGGGAGCAGAGAGAGCCGGAGGTCGAAGCCGTCGCCGAAGAGGCGAAGGACGGAGACATCCAGACCGAGGAAGATTTCCAGCAGATGGAAGACATGGCCTCCTTGCTCGAGCAGCTTCTCCATCAGGAAGCGGAAATCAGGGGCAAGATCGATGCCGCCTCGCAGCTCGAGGATAAGAAATTCACCTTCTGGTTCTGGCTGGGCATCCTATGCATGGCAGGAGCAGCAGCCGGCATCGCCTCCTTCTACATGGCCATGGCAGGCACTGCGGCGCTCTATGGCGCAGCAGGCGGGCTCATGCTGGGTATTCTCTGCTTCCTGTTCAATAATAAGAGCATCCACAAGAAAGGGAATGACCTTGAGAAATGGAATGATTCGCTGGCTTCTCTCGTGAATGAGAGGAAGGTGATCTCCGACAAATTCCCCGGGCAGGCGCCGGAAGACATAGATGATCTGCAGGCCTTCCATAACTTGATGCAGAGCCGTCGCTCTGATTTCTACAAAGATCAGGCAAAGCGGCAGGCCATCTCCTGGAAACGGGAAACGGTACGAAAGCAGCAGCTTGCGCACCAGAAGTGGACAGAAGAAGGCAAGCTGCTTCGCGAAAAGAAGGAAAAAGCAGACAAAGACTGGGATGCCTTCCTCGCGAAAAACAAGCTCCCAAAGACCAGCGCAGAGAATCTCTCCGCTCTGCAGGAGCAGTGGCAGAAGATCTACTCCGCCGAAGGCAAGGGCAAGATCCTCGACCTGCGCTTGGAGCAGATGGATGCGCGCCTCGATGCCTACAGCCGCCGTGCAGAGAGCATCATCTCGAAGACGAAGATGCCCTACACCGTCGATCCGGACGGCATCCAGGAGCTCTACGAGGAAACGCATGCGCGTAGCCTGACGTGGCAGTCCATTCAGGAAAAGAACAATCAGCACGATGCGTATCGGAAGGAAATGGATAAGCTTGATGACGGCTGGGCCTCCTGCCAGCGGGAGATGGATACCCTTCTCCATCTGGTCAATGCCAAAAATGCGGAAGAATTCGCGGAAAAGGTGAATGCCCACGAGCATCATGACCAGCTGACGAAGGAATGGGAGGCCGTGAAGCAGGATCTGCGCCTCTATGCAGGCAGTGATGAAGAATTTCAGTCCCTCTGGAACTTCCTGGAAAGCGGACAGTACGATGACTGGATGGAAACCCATCATAACCTTGAAAAACGCATCAAAGAAGAGACGGCGTCACTGGGTGAGCTCCAGAAGAATCAGGGAGCGGTGGAAAATGAGATCTTCCGTCTGGCGGGGGATAATACCATCACCGATACCCTGCAGAAAAAAGAAAAGATCGAAGCCGAGCTTGCCAATGCACTCTCCGAATGGCTGACCTACATGTACACAGAAGAAATCCTGAACCGTGCGCAGGCCGCCTATGAGTCCGGCCGCCAGCCGCAGATCATGAAGCAGGCGAATACGTTCCTCTCTGCTATGACCAGAGGCAAGTATGCCCTTCGGATTTCCGAAGACGGGAAAGATATCGGTATCGTTGACAGCGAGCACAGGGTGAAAGAGGCCAAGATCTGGTCCTCCGGTACAGGCGATCAGGTCTTCCTTGCCATTCGCCTCGCCATGGCGCTCTCCTTCGGAGAGCAGCTCGAGCCGCTCCCCATCGTTTTGGATGATATCTTCGTGCGCTTTGATGAAGAGCGCCAGCGTGAGACACTGCGCTTTCTCATGGAGCTCGGCAAGACCCAGCAGATCTTCCTCTTCACCTGCCATGCACAGACCATGCGCATCGCAGAAGAAGTGGGGAAAGAAAAAGCGACCGGCGAGTTCATCCACCTGAAGTCCGGGACCATCGAGCTCGGAGCGTAGACTTTGGGGGGCTGGTGACTAGTGACTAGTGGCTAGTGACTAGTGACTGGTGACTAGTGACTGGAGGGCTAGAGACTAGGGTGGCCAACCCCGTCTCGCTGCGCTCGTCTACCCCTTCCAAAGGGAGGGGCGAGCCGGATAGGGTACTAGCAGAATGAAAGAAGGATGAGGCAGACGCGAAAAGCGTCTGCCTCATTTTTGGCTTTTGATGGCAGTACCCGAGCGCCGCAAGCGCGGTTCCCTTGCCCGATGGGGAAGGCAAAGAAGAAGCGGGATATTTTTTGAATCATAAAGAAAACCGTGTAAAACCCAAAATTTCTACGATGGCATTTCTCGGAGAGAGGAAATCCATCCTCCCGGGAGCCGAAGCGGCGGCTGACAAAGATCTTCACTCAACGGCTATACGACCCAGGAAAAGGCGGACAAAGCTGTAAAAAATTGATCCAGACCGATGGCGAAGTGCAGGCGATGTATCTCCTGTTCCGGGAGTATCACCTGCTGCCGTCAGCGGTCATGAAGCTGGGATACGGCGAACGGCAGGTGCTGTATGCCTTTATCCGCTATGAGATGGAAGAACGGGAAAAGAAAAAGCAGGCCACAAAATAGTGTGGGCTGCTTTTTTTATTGCTTGCGGATATATGCTGTGGCCGGACCAGAGCCGACTTTGATGATATAGCCCTCTTTTACCAGACTGGACAAAGTTCGTTCTATCGTTCCCTGGCTGATATCCGGGCAGCGTTCCATAAGATCCTTTTTGCTGATTTTCCCCAGTGTTTGGGAGATGATGGCTTTGATACGGTCTGGCTTGGAAATCTTTTTGGTTACCAAGTATTGAATCCGGTCTTCGAATTCATCATATGCTTTTATGATGATGCCCAAATAATATTTCACAAAAGGAGCATAGGTGTTTTGATTTTCGTGCCAGCCGAAAGAACTGGCCTGAAGAGCTTCATAGTAAGTGGTTTTCGTTTTTTCAATCAGCATTTCCAGGCTGATGTATTTTCCGACGATGTAGCCGGCACGATATAAAAGAAGGAGTGTCAGAAGCCGGCTCATCCGTCCATTTCCGTCATTGAATGGATGAATGCAGAGAAAATCCAGGATGAACATGGGAGTCAGCAGCAATTTATCTATGATGTTTTCCTGCCAGGCATTCTGGAACGATTGGTATAAAGAATCCATAGCGTCAGCTGTCTGAAAAGCAGGAACGGGAATAAACCTGGCCTTTTGATGCCCTTGTGCATCTGTTTCCGCAATGACGTTATCTGCGTTTTTATAGTCTCCTCCAATGGCTCCTGTTGAGTAAGAGTACAGATCTCGGTGAAGCTGCCTGATGACATTAGGGGCAGGGGAAATATAGTCGTGATTTTCATGAATCAAGGCGAGTACTTCACGATATCCGGCAATTTCCTGTTCAGATCGATTGTGCGGTTCAGCTTTTTGGCTGACCAGTGCTTCTAATCGTTTGTCACTGGTGAAGATTCCCTCAATACGGTTGGAAGCCCCTGTACTCTGTATCATGGCAACGTCTACCAGTGCTTTTAGTTCGTCTGTATTCGCCTCCAGAAATAAATCCTGTCGTCCCTTGTGTTCATGGATACAGGTGAGAAGCTGGACGATTTCAGGTGTCAGTAAATTTTGTATTTCCTGCGAGTAGTTAAATGTCCGCATAAAAATCTCCCTTATCTTTCTATTATCTACCACATTTTAGCATGAAATGTGGCAGATAACAAGAGAATGAGGCAGATAAATAAGGCAGATGTATTGTAATCCTACACTGGTAGATGATCCGCGTTCACTCCTTACTTGATTCGGAAATCAATTGACCGGTGTCTTACCACATAACCTCATAACCAAAAACGCTATCCCCGAAAATGCGGATAGCGTTTTATCATGTCTAATGTCTAATGTCTAATGTCTAATGTCTAATGTTTGATGTCTGATGTCTAGTCCCCAGTCCCTAGTCCCTAGTCACCAGTCACCAGTCACCAGCGATTAGTCCTGTGTCAGTTCCTGAATGAGCTCATGGACGGTCGTGATCTTATCGATGCGATAGGCGTTCGCACCGCAGAAGACGAGGCCGTGGTCTACATCGCCGTGGACGGCGCGGATGAGGGCCATGGTGATGCAGTAGGGGGTGGTCGCCGGGTCGCAGGTCTTGAGGCAGTGGAAGCAGCCCTGCGGCGGGATGCGGTGCTCGGTGAAGGCTTTGACGAAGGGGTTCAGGAGTGCGCGTCCTGGCATGTGGACCGGGCTCTGTACGATGGTGACGTCGCTCTCTTTGGCATTCACATACATCTGTTTGAATTCGTCAGCGGCGTCGCATTCTTTGGTGGCGACGAAGCGGGTCGCCATCTGTACGCCGGAGAGGCCGAGGGAGAGGTAGTGCTCGATGTCTTTCTTGTCGAAGACGCCGCCGCCGAAGATGACGGGGATCTTCTTTTCGAATTTTTCTTCGAATTCTTTGACGACGGCAAGGATTTCTTTGATTTCCTTCTCATAGCCGTCGCTTTCGTGTTCTTTCACCTGTTCTCTGGTGTAGCCGAGATGGCCGCCTGCTTTCGGGCCTTCGATGACGACCATGTCGGCGGTGCGGTGATGGTGGCGTTCCCACAGTTTCAGGATGACGCGGGCTGCTTTCGGGGAGCCGATGATCGGGGCGATCTTGGTGTCTGTGCCTTCCACGCAGGAGGGGAGGTCGGCAGGAAGTCCGGCGCCGGAGAAGATGATGTCTGCCCCGTTTTCAGCGGCGCAGCGGGCATAGTCTTCATAGTGATGGCCTTTGGACATGATGTTCACGCCGATGATGCCGGTCTTGGCTTTTTCTCTGGCTTTCAGCAGCTCGGATTTCAGTGCGCGAAGGTTGGCATTCACGGTATTTGTTTTGAAGTCTGGTTCATTGAAGCCTACATTGGCAGCAGAGATGACGCCTACGCCGCCTTCATTGGCTACGGCACTTGCGAGACCTGAGAGGCTGACGCCGATGCCCATGCCTCCCTGCACGATCGGTACGGTAGCGGTCAGATTGCCAATGTGTAATGCTGGTAATTTCATGTGATTTTCTCCTAAAATATTCTACAAATCTCACTTTTAAATAACTATACGGTATCACAGATATGTTTGACAAAATAGCAAGCATGAAGTATCCTGTATTTACTGTAGTTTATGCCATGAGATGAAATAAGTCAATGGATAAGTTTTTAAACAATCCTGAATTTTTAGCAAACGAATTACGCGGCGCGTTTAAATTATCACCTGGTGATAAAATTCGAGGCGAAAAAAGTCAGTAAATGTGGGCGATTTCCCTGATTCGGAAAGAAGCCCATCAGGGAGATGCTTTCCAAAGTATCTTTTAGAAATCGCTAAAACAAATGAAATTTTAATCTACAGATTCGCTGAGTTGCCCACGATATCGATGAAAATCGAAGGCATATGAAAGAGATTCGATTTCCTGTATATGCCCCCAAAGGAAGGATCTGCTCTTTTTCAATTTCTCCGTGCAATCCTTGACTGCTTGTGATATAGTATTATCAGCAGGTGATAAAAATGAGCAGAAATTTCAAAATGGATAAAACCCAAAGACGCGATGCGATACAGAGCCTGCTCCGCCAACATCCATGTCTGACAGATGGAGATCTGGCAGAGAAATTTTCTGTATCAAGAGCTACGATCCGACTGGACCGACAGGCACTTGGCATCCCGCAGATGCGTGACCGTATGGAGCACCTCGTGGCAGGAAGTCCCGAGGCGCGCGGGCTGCAGATCTTAGATAAGGATATCGGTATCAAAGGCGTGGGTCTTTTTCAGACCAGCGATGAGATGGCGGACAATCTCGGTGTGGTGGCTGCGGAAAAATTATATGGCGCAGCCGCTGCCTTCGCCGAGTCGCTGGCAGGTGTGCCTTTCGCTTCGACGCAGGTCGGAAATATCAAATATAAGATCGCGGTCAAGCCCGGCACGGCGCTTGTCGTGAAAGGGCGGATCGTACTGGTCAGAGGAAACAAAAAACATATCTATATCAGTTTCTTTGACGGTGAAAAAGAAGTATACCGCGCAAAATTTATTATGCAGATCCTGCAGTAATGGAGGCGTCTTGTGAAAAAAATAGCTGTTGACGCGATGGGCGGGGATTTTGCACCGCTGGAAATCGTGCTTGGCGCCATTCAGGCGGTCAAGGAATACAAAGTGCCTGTTGTTCTTGTGGGAGATGAGGATGAGATCCGCCCCATCCTGGAGAAGCATCATGAGGATCAGAATCCTCTGATCGAGATCCATCATGCATCGGAAGTGATCGAGATGGGAGAGCATCCCGGGCTGGCGTACCGCAAAAAGAAGGATGCGTCTGTCTCTGTCGGCGCTCGTCTTGTGCGAGAGGGGGAGTGCGGAGCTCTCGTGGCTCCGGGATCGACCGGGGCAGCCGTTACGGCAGGACTTCTCGGCATCGGCCGTATCAAGGGCATCGAGCGTCCGGCCATCCTGACGCCGATCCCTAACCAGAAGGGCGGCTATACGTACCTGATTGATTCCGGTGCGAGTGCGCAGCCGAAGCTGGAGACGTATATCCAGAATGCTCTTCTGGGCTATATCTATGCGACGAAGGTCGCGGGTATCCAGCAGCCGAAGATCGGTCTTCTCAATATCGGGGAAGAGGCGACGAAGGGGAGCCCTTTGGTCACGGAAGCGAATGAGGCGCTTTCCGCACAGAAGGTCATTCCTTTTGCGGGCAATGCGGAAGGACGCGATGTGATGACGGGGGAATTTGATGTCATCGTCACGGATGGATTTACAGGGAATGTAGTCCTGAAATTTGGGGAAGGCGCCGGGAAACTGGTGGCTGCCCTTTTGAAGAATGCTGTCATGCAGGGGGGACTTCGCGCGAAGATCGGCGGGCTGCTCCTGAAGCCGGCACTCAAGAAATACATGGCAAAGCCTCTTGACTATGCTGAATACGGCGGTGCGCCGCTCATGGGCATCAAAGGCGGCCTCATTATCTGCCATGGTGCTTCGAAAGCGAAAGCGATCAAGAATGCCATCCATATGGCAATGGGCGTTTGTCAGGAGCATCTGGATGAGATCGTGATGGATGCGCTGAAACAGATGGAGACGCAATGAGAATGAGGTTGAGCGGGTTCTGAAGGCTCGAAAGGGTCGCTCCCCGCCACCAAACGCCGTGGGGTTTGGGGACAGGAAAACTTGATTCCAAAAGATGGGAAACCCGTTGAAGACATGGAACCATTTGAATCCTCGAAACTCATAAAAACTGTTTTTCAAGTCCTGGCGTCAGTTGCCAGTTACCAAAATTCTCTTTTCAACGAACGGAAAGGACATTATATATATGAGTGAATTATGTTCTGCAGGAATTCTGGGTACCGGACATTATGCGCCGGAGAAGATCCTTTCCAATGCAGACCTTGAAAGAATGGTCGATACCAGTGATGAGTGGATCCGCACCCGCACGGGCATCGAGACCAGACATATCGCTTCCCGGTCGGAGACGACCTCCGATCTTTGCGTGAAAGCTGCTCTTCCGGCACTGGAAATGGCTGGCCTTACCGCAGACGATATCGACTACATCATTGTAGCGACGGCATCCCCTGACTATGTGGTACCATCCACGGCCTGCATGGTGCAGGATAAGCTCGGATGCAAGCATGCAGGTGCGATGGATATTTCCGCCGGCTGCTCAGGCTACATCTATGCAGTAGCTCTGGCATCGAATCTGGTGAAAGCCGGGATGTACAAGCACATCCTGATCATCGGTGCGGAAATCCTTTCCCGCCTCGTGAACTGGCAGGACCGCTCCACCTGCATCCTTTTCGGTGATGGGGCTGGGGCCGCTGTCATCGGAAAGGTCGAAGATGGCTATGGCCTTCTGGCTTCGGATCTTGGCTCAGACGGCAGCCTCGGCAAGATCCTGAATATCCCGGCGAGCGGCGTCGCTGAACTTGTGACCCACCGCGCCATCGACTCTGGCCGTATCTATATCCATATGGAGGGGCCGGAAGTATTCAAAGCCGCTGTCCGTCACATGGGTGCGACCACGCTGAAGACCTTGAAAGCCGCCGGCATCACGAAGGAAGATATCAATATGTTCATTGCCCATCAGGCAAATAATCGCATCATTCAGGCGATCGCAAAGCGTCTGGCTCTGCCGCAGGATCATATGTATGTGAATGTCAATCGCTATGGCAATACATCGGCAGCTTCCGTCGGCATTGCGCTTGATGAAGTCGTCCGCGCCGGACGCGTGAAGCATGGTGACTACGTTGTCCTGACTGGCTTCGGCGCCGGTCTTACATGGGGCTGCGATGTCATGAGATGGATGTAAGGCAAGACCTGATTCCGAATAACCAACAATAAACTAGTATTTATTTTATATGGAGTGTGACAAGATGAAAACTGCATTTCTGTTCCCTGGACAGGGATCTCAGAAGGTGGGCATGGTACAGGATCTGTTTGAAAACTATGATTCTGTCAAAGCCCTGATCAAAGAAGCGGATGAAACGCTCGGCTTCTCTATTTCCAAAATGATGTTCGAAGGCCCGGACACAGAGCTGATGAAGACTGAATTCACCCAGCCGGCCATTCTGACGGCCAGTGTCGCTGTATGGCAGGTGCTGAAGGAACACGGTCTCACGCCGGATATCGCAGCAGGCCACAGCCTTGGCGAATACTCTGCGCTGGTCGCAGCGGGTGCGATCTCCTTCGCAGATGCCGTGCATACCGTCCATCTGCGTGGCCGCTTCATGCAGGAAGCGGTGCCGCTCGGAGAAGGCGGCATGGCAGCTGTCATCGGTTCCACCCCGGAAACCATCGTGAAGGTCTGCGGCGAAGTCTCCACCGAAGACCTTCCTGTTCAGGCAGTTAATTTCAACTGCCCGGGACAGGTCGTCATCGCGGGTGCTACGGCAGCTGTCGAGAAAGCCTGCGAAGCACTGAAGGAAGCAGGCGCTCGCCGTGCCATCATGCTGAAGGTCAGCGCGCCATTCCATTCCACTCTGATGGAACCGGCAGCTCTTCGACTGAAGGAAGTCCTTGACAAGATCGACATCCATGACACCGCCATCCCGGTCGTAGCCAATGTCAATGCCAAGGAAGAGACCAGAGCGGACGAGATCAGAAAGAATCTGGTCGATCAGGCGGCACATCCTGTACACTGGGAAGAATCCATCCGGAATATGGTCGCCGGCGGTGTCGATATGACTGTCGAAGCCGGCCCCGGCACGGTTCTTACCGGCTTCATGAAGAAGATCGCCCGCTCCGTACCCTGCCACCATGCAGAAGATGTAGCCACCATCGATGAAGTCGTGGCTGCACTGAAGGGAGAATAATGATGGAAACTATCGAAAAGACTGCTCTCGTCACGGGAGCTTCCCGCGGTATTGGCAGAGCCATCGCTCTTACACTGGCTGCAAAGGGCTATGCTGTCGCACTGAACTATGCCGGCAGCCAGGCTGCCGCCGAAGCTGTGAAGGGAGAAATCGAAGCCGCTGGCGGCAAAGCCTTCACCATCCAGGGCGATGTCTCCAACGCAGAAGATGTGGATCGCATTTTCAAAACGATCAAGGAAGAATTCGGTCAGCTGGATGTCCTTGTGAATAATGCAGGGATCACCCGCGACGGACTTCTCATCCGCATGAAAGAAGAAAGCTGGGATGCCGTACTCTCGACCGACCTCAAGAGTGACTTCCTCACCATCAAAGCCGCTGCGCAGATGATGATGAGAAAGAAAAAAGGCTCCATCATCAATATCGCATCTGTAGTCGGCATCATGGGCAATATTGGCCAGGCCAACTACGCAGCAGCAAAAGCAGGCGTGATCGGTCTCACCAAGGCCTGCGCCAAGGAGCTCGCTGCAAGAAACATCCGTGTCAATGCTGTCGCACCGGGCTTCATCGCGACCGACATGACCGATGCTATTCCGGAAAAGAATAAAGAAGCCATGCTGACAGCCATCCCGCTCGGACGCATGGGTCTTGCCGAAGACGTCGCCAAAGCTGTCTCCTTCCTGGCTTCCGATGATGCAAGTTATATCACCGGACAGGTTTTAAAGGTGGACGGCGGAATGGTTATGTAATATAATCAGTAGGGTACAATACAAGGAGACGTCTGTCTTCTATGAGAAAGGTGGTGAAATGAGTAATGAGCACTTTTGACAGAGTAAAGAAGATCGTTGTTGACCAGCTGGGCGTTAGCGAAGCTGATGTCACCATCGACTCCACTTTCATCGATGACCTCGGCGCTGATTCCCTGGATATCGTTGAACTGATCATGGCATTTGAAGAAGAATTCGACATCGAAATCCCGGATGATGCTGCTGAAAAGATCAAGACCGTAAAGAACGCTGTAGACTACATCGACAGCCAGATGTAATGCGCATTCGCATTTCAACATCATATTGGAAGCCGGAGGGGGATCCCCTCCGGCATGCCATATGACTTCCTTTGGGGGAGAATATTTCAAAAAAGCGAATGACCGTCGTGGTTCGTTTTTTTGAGGTCTTGTCCATGCGTGATGGATTTGAAACAGGCGGAGCCATGCCTTTTCAAGTCCTATAATTTTTGCTTAAAAACCTAACACGCGATAAATAATGTTTAAAAGAAGTTTATAAGAGAGGTGCCCTTTTTATGGAAAGAAGAAGAGTAGTAGTGACTGGCATGGGTGTGGTTTCCCCCGTTGGTATCGGCGTTGATGCATTTTGGAATGCCCTTTTGTCGGGCAAATCCGGTGTAACGCCGATCACAGAATTTGATGCCACGGATTTCCCTGTCAAGATCGCTGGCGAAGTCAAAGATTTCGACCCCGTCAAATATGTGGGGGACAAGAAGACCGTCCGTCACATGGATAGAAATGCTCAGTTTGCTGTTGCTGCCGCAAAAATGGCAGCCCAAGATGCGAAGCTCGATATGAGCGTAGAAGATCCGAACCGCGTCGGCACCATCATCGGTACCGGTATCGGCGGGATCAAGACCATGGAAGATACCGTGGAACGCATCGAAAAACGCGGCCCGGGGAAGGTGAATCCATTCGCAGTCCCGATGATGATCGCCAACATGGCCTCCGGTATGGTCTCCATCACCTTCGGTCTGCAGGGACCGGTCCTGACTGACGTCACCGCCTGCGCTTCCGGCAACAATGCCCTTGGCAGAGCGACCCGCATGATCCAGTGGGGCGATGCGGATGTGATGTTTGCCGGCGGTACCGAAGCGGCTGTCGCAAAGACACCGATGGCTGGTTTTGCTGCCATGCATGCGCTCTCTTCTCGTGAATGCCCGCCGGAAGAAGCATCCTGTCCCTTTGATGTCCGTCGTGACGGTTTCGTACTCGGTGAAGGCAGTGGTGTCCTCATCCTTGAAGAACTTGAACACGCAAAGAAGAGAGGCGCGCACATTTATGCAGAGGTCATCGGCTATGGTACGAATGGCGATGCCTACCACATCACCGCTCCGCGTCCGGGCGGTGAACTCGCAGCCCGCTGCATGAAGAATGCCATCGCGGATGCGGGGATTTCTCCGGAAGATATCGACTACATCAATGCACACGGCACCTCCACCGGCCTCAATGATAAGAATGAAACCAAGGCGATCAAAGAAGTCCTCGGTCAGCATGCCTATGACATCGTCGTGAACTCCACGAAGTCCATGACCGGCCATCTTCTGGGCGCTGCCGGTGCGATCGAAGCCGTCGTCTGCGTACTCTCTATCATGAATAACAAAGTCCATCAGACACTGAACCTTCAGACTCCGGATCCGGAATGCGACCTTCACTATGCGGCTGAAGGCCCGGAAGACCGCAAAGTCGATGTGACCATGTCCAATGCGTTCGGCTTTGGTGGACACAATGCCGTTGTCATCATGAGGCGCTATGAAGAATGAGACATGCTGAAATGAGAAGAAGAGACCGTATGGCAGAAATTGAAAAGTTTGCTGCGGAAAATGAAATTCCCGTGCAGAATGCACAACTTCTCAATACAGCACTCACCCATACCTCGTATGCGAATGAACATAAAAATGAAGTCATTCATGACAATGAACGACTGGAATTCTTAGGGGATGCCATCCTGGATCTGGTCATCGGGGAATACCTTTTTCTGCGTTTTCCCAGCTGGCCGGAAGGGGAGCTGACCCGAGCGAAGGCGAGCGTCGTCTGCAAGCCTTCCTGCGCTGAATGCGCAGCGAAATTCCATGTGGGCGACTACATGCGTCTGGGCCGCGGAGAAGAAATGTCCGGCGGCCGCACCCGCATCTCGATCTTAGGCGATGCCTTCGAAGCTGTCATCGGTGCGATCTATCTCGATAATAACTATGAGGTAGCATCCCGCTTCATCTTGGGGCACATGAAAAAATTCCTCGATCTGATCGATCAGGGAGACTATGACCATGACTACAAGTCTGACCTGCAGGAAATGGTACAGAAGCACGGAGATGTGAATATCTCCTATGTTGTCACCAAGGACGAAGGACCGGCACATGACAAGACCATCTGGATGGAAATCCACATCAATGGCAAAGTCATGGGCGAGAGCGTCGGAAAGAATAAAAAAGAAGCAGCCCAGCGGGCTGCCAAAGAAGCCATCCGAAGGATTCAGCTTGGTGAAACCGTATGATAGAAAACAGGGTTTGAGAAAAATGATAAATCATTTTTCTCAAACCCTGTTTTTATTTTTTCAAATAAGGCATTCGTTTTAAGTCTCTATAAAAATTTTCATGAACCCCAAGCATGATCAGTGTCAAGGTGACCGGATCAAAAGTATACGCCAAAAGGTACAACTGCGCGTCAACTTTAAATTTGTATACAAAGACTTCGCTGAGATCACTTTTCTTTTGCTCACCGATCGATGGATTTTCGATAATAAGTCGAATCGCATGATCCACGCTTTTTCGCTGTTTTAGAAAAAGTCGCTTGTATGTGCTTTTAAAAATTCGAGTTTGCTTAATTTCCATGATCTTCCTCGAAGGTGAAAGGCTCTGTTTCCTGATTCTTCGCAATGAGAATGTCACGAATAAAATCTACAGGTAAATCAGGATTGGCGAGTGCATTTTTTCCGACCAAAGCCCAAAAATTGAGCTGCTGGGCTGCCGAACGAAATTCTGCTTTGCCTTCAATACTGGCAGAATCAAAAAGCGCTTTGTCCATGCGAACAGGAATCGTATTCATGATATATCCTCCTTCTTGTAGCAGTTTACTACAATTATTATATGACTAAAATACATGAAAATCAATAAGAATAAAAGAGATCTTATTTGAAAGCAAGGATGAGTGGCTAGGGATTAGGAGCGCCAAGTGACTAGTGACTAAGAGACTAGGAGACATCAGACTCCCGTATCGTCATTTCGAGCGCAAGCGAGAAATCTTTGTCATTCGCGGTCAGGGACTCACGCTTTCCCCACATGTGCCGCGCACTTCTCCGCATTTCTCATCTGTCTTTCATACCGCTCGTGCCCTATCCGCCCCTACGGGGCACCTTCCCCTAGAGGGGAAGGCTGACGATACGAGGGAAACCTGCCATCGCAAACCTTCGGGCATCGCCCCCTTTGAACCCTTTGAACCTGTTGACCCCGAACCACGAAGTTTGAAAGCAGGGATTAGGGATGAGTGGCTAGGGATTAGGAGCGCCAAGTGACTAGTGACCAAGAGACTAGGCGACATCGGACTCCCGTATCGTCATTTCGAGCGCAAGCGAGAAATCTTTGTCATTCGCGGCTCAGCGGTTGATGTTTGGAACTTCCAAACGGGAAACCTGATACCCACTTACTTTCGGGCATTGTCCATATATATTCGCGGCGCTTCCTTATTTTTATGCGCCGCACCTGAACCCTGAACCCTCAAACCATTACCCCCCCGTTTTTTCAGAAGAAATCGAAAATATCCTTGACATTCCCATAGGTGAATGCTATCCTAATATCATAAGTTAGCACTCGAGAATAATGAGTGCTAATAAATTCAGGTGATACATATGGCACGTAGAATCAACCAAGAAAGCACCGGACATGGTGTGAATGAACTGAATGAAAGAAAACGGCGCGTCCTGTGGGCGGTGGTGCAGGACTATGCAGACACGGCCGAACCGGTCGGTTCGCGTACGATCGCACGAAAGTATGACCTGGGCGTATCGAGCGCGACGATCCGAAATGAGATGCAGGACTTAGAGGATGAAGGCTATCTTGAGCAGCCGCATACCTCCGCTGGGCGCATCCCTTCGATCAAAGGATACCGTTTCTATGTGGACTGGCTGATGCAGCCTGCTCCGGTCTCTTCGGAAGAAGAGCACATGATCGACCACATGCTGATGGATCATGTGAACCGTCAGGAAGAGATCTTCCGGAACATGGCCAAGGCTGTAGCGGTACTGACGCATACGCTGTCGGTTGCGGCTTCTGCGGGACAGAAGAAGAAATTCAATTATGTCCGGTTCCTTCCGCTCGATGGCAGGCGGGCGATCCTCCTTGTCGTGACGGATCAGGGCGATGTATCGAATGCGGTGGTGGATATTCCGAAAGGATCCTCCTTCGACGAGATGCAGCTCCTCGCGGATAAGCTGAATCATTTCCTGCATGGCAGAGAGATCGACCATACAGACGAGGAGATGATCCTTTCCTTCCAGCGAGACGTAGAGAAGGATCTGACACCGTATCTGTCGGTCTTTCAGGCACTGCAGAGGGCTGTGAGCCCGCAGAAAGAGGTCTACGCCGGCGGGGCTTCACAGCTGATCGAGCAGCCGGAGTTTAAAAATGTAGAAAAGATGCAGGATATACTGAATCTCTTAGAGCAGAGAGACATGCTCGAAAGCATGCTTCTTTCCTCTTCCGATCAGCCTATCGCTGTGCATATCGGGACAGAGAATCCGATGAAGTCGCTCTCGGATCTGTCCGTTGTCAGAGCGCAGTTCACATCCGGCGGCCGGGTCATCGGCTCCGTGGCCGTCTTAGGACCGACACGGATGCAGTACAGCCGCATCGTCGGTATGATGCGTTTCATGCAGCAGCGGCTGGATCTGTTATTAAAAGGGAAAACATAGGAGGCTCCTGGATGAAGGAAGATAAGAAGAAAGTCGACGTCGAAGAACCGATGAAAGAAACCGAAGCCAAAGAAGAAAAGAAAACGTCTCCCGTAGATGACTTGATGGATCAGCTCGGCGAAGCGAAGAAGACCGCCGAAGAAGCCAAGAACAAGGCGGAGGCAGCGGAGTCTAAGCTGGCTACGGCTCTTTCCCAGTACGTCAGACTGCAGGCAGACTTTGATAATTTCCGCCGCCGCACCAGAGAAGCGGAAGCGAAAGCTGCGGATACACATACCGCAGAAACACTGAAAGCTTTCCTGCCGGTACTGGATAATTTCGAGCTGGCGCTTGCTCACATGAAAAAAGATGAAGGCGGCGCGGCTTATGTACAGGGCTTCGAGCTCCTGCAGAAACAATTCGTCAAGATCCTGGAAGGCTTCGGCGTGAAGGAGATCGAAGCGCTGGGGAAACCTTTTGACCCGCATTTCCATGAAGCTGTCATGATGATCCCCGCTGATGACAAGGACGATGAAACCGTCGCCATGGTCTTCCAAAAGGGATACATGTACAAAGACAGCGTGCTCCGCGTAGCGAAGGTGCAGGTCGTACATAACGGCTAATCAATGGGACGCTTTGCGATTCCATTTCTCTATATAGCATTTTGTGAGTACAAATAGTAAGTACAAATAGAAAGAAAGGGGACATTTCAAATGTCAAAAGTTATTGGTATCGATCTGGGGACTACAAACTCTGTTGTTGCCGTCATGGAAGGCGGCGAGCCTGTCGTCATTCCGAATGCGGAAGGTTCTCGTCTGACCCCGTCTGTCGTCGGCTTCTCCAAGACCGGTGAACGCCTCGTCGGCCAGCTGGCAAAACGCCAGGCGGTATCGAACCCGCATCGCACCATCGTTTCTATCAAACGTCACATGGGCAGCGACTACAAAGTCACCATTGATGACAAATCCTATACCCCGCAGGAAATCTCCGCGATGATCCTGCAGAAGCTGAAAGTCGATGCAGAAGCCTATCTCGGCGAAAAAGTCACCGATGCGGTCATCACCTGCCCGGCTTATTTCACCGATGCACAGCGTCAGGCGACCAAGGATGCCGGCAAGATCGCAGGGCTGAATGTCCTTCGTATCATCAACGAACCGACCGCATCCTCTCTGGCTTATGGCCTCGATAAGATCAAAGACGGCAAAGAACATCGCTTTCTCGTCTACGATCTCGGCGGCGGTACCTTCGATGTATCCATCCTGAACCTCGCTGACGGCGTCTTTGAAGTCGAAGCGTCGAACGGCAACGGCCATCTCGGCGGCGACGATTTCGATGCCCGCGTCATGGACTGGATCGCTGAAAAATTCAAAGCACAGAACGGCTTCGAACTGAAACGTGACCCGATGACGAACCAGAGACTGAAGGAAGCCGGCGAAAAAGCGAAGATCGAGCTGTCCTCCGTCATGAGCACGGATATCAACCTGCCATTCATCACCATCGACTCCAATGGCCAGCCGGTTCACTTCGATGCGACCCTCTCCCGTGCAGAATTTGACAGAATCACCGAAGACCTCGTACAGGCGACGGTAGAACCGATCGACCTCGCGATGAAGGATGCAGGCCTTTCCGTCGGCGATATCGATAAAGTCCTTCTGGTCGGCGGTTCTTCCCGTATCCCGGCTGTCCAGACTCTCATCAAAAATAAATTTGGCAAAGAAGCATCCAAGGGCGTGAACCCGGATGAATCCGTCGCTGTCGGCGCTGCCATCCAGGCCGGCGTCCTCAAAGGCGAAGTCAAAGACGTCCTTCTCCTCGATGTTACTCCGCTGTCCCTCGGTATCGAAACTCTGGGCGGTGTCTTCACGACCATGATCAAGAGAAATACCACCATCCCGACCTCCAAGTCTCAGGTATTCTCCACCGCAGCAGATAACCAGCCGTCTGTAGACATCCATGTCCTTCAGGGTGAACGTCCGATGGCAGCTGACAATAAGACCCTCGGCCGCTTCGAACTCTCCGACATCCCGCCGGCTCCACGGGGCGTACCGCAGATTCAGGTCACCTTCGACATTGATGCGAACGGCATCGTCCACGTTTCTGCAAAAGACCTCGGCACCGGCAAGGAACAGAAGATCGATATCACCTCTTCCACCGGCCTTTCTGATGAAGAGATCCAGAAGATGCAGGACGACGCAAAAGCGCATGAAGAAGAAGATAAGAAGCGTAAGGAAGGCATCGAAGCCAAGAACAATGCGGAAGCGCTGATCTACCAGGCGGAAAAGACGGTCAAAGAACTCGGCGACAAAGCAGATGCTGCCAAAGTCAAAGAAGTCAATGACGCCATCGCTACCCTGAAAGAAAGCCTCAAAGGTGATGACACCGCGAAGATCAAAGCTGATGCGGAAGCACTCACCAAGCCGTTGCATGAACTCACCGAAAAGCTGTACCAGCAGGCACAGCAGGCGCAGGCACAGCAGCAGGCAGGCGCTCAGCAGGGCCCGCAGCAGGGACCTCAGGCAGGTGCCAAGAAAGCCGATGACAATGTAGTCGATGCCGATTACAAGGTCGTAGATGACGACAAGAAATAATTGATCTCCTGCAAGGGGATCATCATAGAGAAACTCAGAAGGTTCTGAAGGTTCTACGGATTTCCAGAAAACGGGAAGAGAGCGGAGCCTTCAGGACCTTTTGAGGCATTTCTAAGGAAACACTGATTCAATCAGCGTTTCCCTAATTTCTTTGAGGATAGAAAAGAATGGCAGACAGCAGAGATTACTATGACGTGCTGGGCGTCAATAAAAGCGCCACAGACGATGAGATCAAGAAAGCATATCGCCGGCTGGCACGCAAGTACCATCCGGATCTGAATAAAGACAATCCAAAAGCCGCGGAAGAAAAATTCAAGGAAGTCAATGAAGCCTACCACGTCCTCTCCGATGCGGACAAGAGAGCGCAGTACGACCAGCTCGGACACGATGCCTTCACGCAGGCGGCCAGCGGCGGTGGTGCGGGCTACGGCGGCTTCGGACAGGGCGGCTTTGGCGGTTTCGGCGGTCAGGGCGGCTTTGGCGGCTTCGACATGGGTGATATTTTTGACATGTTCACCGGCGGCGGACGCAGACGGAGCAATGGCCCGGAGCAGGGCGCTGACCTTCGCTATGATATGGAGATCACTCTTCGCGAAGCAGCGACCGGTATCAAGAAGAAATTCACCGTACCGAAGAATGATACCTGTACCCATTGCCACGGCACCGGTGCAGAGCCAGGCTCCTCCGTTGAGACCTGCCCCGACTGCCACGGCACCGGACAGCAGCGCGTGGTAAGGAATGGTCCTTTCGGACAGATGGTGAATATCATCACCTGCCAGCACTGTCAGGGCAGCGGCAAGATCATCCGGAATAAATGCTCCGAATGCCGCGGCACCGGCACGATCCGCGTGAAAAAGACCATCGAAGTGAATATCCCGGCCGGTGCTGACACCGGTGTGCGCATGCGCGTCTCCGGCGAGGGTGAGCCAGGCAAGCGCGGTGGTCCGAAGGGGGATCTCTACGTATACATCTACGTCAAAGACGATCCGGACTTCGAGCGTGACGGGGATGATCTCTACAAGAGCGTAGACATCACCTTCCCGGTCGCAGCTCTTGGCAGCACCATCAAGGTCAAGACCCTTGACAAAGAGGTCGAGCTCAAGATCCCCGCCGGTACGCAGAGCGGTACCCGCTTCCGCATCATCGGCGAAGGCATGCCGCACCTCCAGTCCAGCCGGAAGGGCAATCTGTACGTGGAAGTCAAAGTCACCGTACCGAAGCGCCTGAAGGAAGAGCAGAAGGAAGCCCTCTTGAACTACGCACACCTCATGGGCGAGGACTGCGCGCAGTATAAAGGAAAGAGCTCCTGGCTCGATAAGATCATTGATAAATTTAAATAAGATGTTTAAGGAAGCGTCCCGTGAATGGATTCCATTCGCGGGGCGCTTTTTTCTTAGCGTAGGGGCACTTTTTCGTGTATACGCGCTGCCAGCTATTTAAGGCGGCTTATGCCGAAGCATTGCACGAAAATACATGCTAAATCGGACTCTGCGATTTAATCAGCGTTTTCCCTAGGGATGGCTACGGTCTGAAATACAAGGAACGTGGTTTCCTCTAGAACAAGACAACGACTAAGAACTTGGTCGAAAGCAAGTGCATGACAACTTCTGCTCTTTTGGGAAGCACCTTGTATATTACCGTCAGTGCTCGCAGCAATGGTTAAAACGACGGTGGATAGATTCATTGGCTCCTTTTAGAAAATCAATGCTAACAATTGTCCACGATAGTGTGTTATAATAAAAATGTAGTCTTTTCAATTATCTTGCAGTGGGGGGAGGATTCGTTATGCTAATTTTTCTCTTTGCTGATACACGGCCGTCGCACGCAAGTGTTTGCTGTACAATTTCATTTATGATGAAACAAAATTTCGGGGGGGTAAGCGCGTAACCTCTTCTATTTTTAAGATGCCCAATTATGAATGCTCATAATTGGGCTTTTTGCGTGCTTCTATTTGATGAAGGGGAGGGAGTTTCAGATGGAAAAAGAAACGATTGATTTTTTATGTGAAGTGATTCGCTTTGAGAAGTCTATCAGCAAGCAGCTGGAAGGGCAGAAGCTGGAATTGGCAAAGGTGAAAAAGATCCAGATGGCATATGGTCATTTGAATAAGGTGCTCTTGCGGTACTGTGATGCTCTACATATTGAAATGCCAAACTACGAGGGAATGGAGTATGAAATCGGTCTGCCCATTGATCCATTGAATCTGGATGATTTCGAAAGTACAGATGTACTTTACATAGAAACAATGCTTGAGCCAGTGATTAAGGAAAAAGGAACGAGTCAGATTATCAGAAATGGGAAAGCCATTTTAGCGGCTAAGAAATAGGAGATGACATCTATGGCTTACTATATCGGAATTGATTTAGGAACAACCAACAGTGCGATTGTGACATTTGATGGTGAAAAGACGCGTGTCTGGAAAACGAAGGAGCAGACGGATGTGACACCATCCTGCATTTTCATTGATAAAAAAGGACGGCAATTCGTTGGAAATAAAGCTTATAAAGCGCAGGGCCGTGAGGGAAATGAAAATCGTGTGGCGAAGCAGTTTAAACGCTTTATGGGGACGAGTACAAAAATCGAATTTGCCGATAAAGTCTGGACACCGGAGCAGTGCAGCGCTGAGGTTTTGAAGGAGCTGTTCCGTTGTCTGCCAGAAGATATCACGCAGTCGGAAGATCGCTATACTGTTATTACGGTTCCGGCGGCATTCGATCAGATGCAGAATGAGGCAACGAAAAAGGCGGCAGAAATGGCAGGCATCGGACATGTGGCTGTCATGCAGGAACCGGTTGCTGCCATTATGAGTGTCATGCACAATACAGAAATCAGAAACGGGTCATTTATGATTTTTGATATGGGTGGCGGTACACTGGATGTAGCGATTGCCAATTGTGTTAATGGGAAGGTGGATGTCATTGCGCACGGTGGCGTTGCCATGTGCGGTGGTACAGATATTGACAGAAAGATCGTTGACAACATTATTAAGCCATGGCTGTTGGATAATGATGACTACGATATTCCGGATAATTTCATGGAGTATGAGAAATACAGAAAGATGATGAGCCGCGTCCGTTTTTGGGCGGAAGAAGCTAAAATTGCGTTGTCTTCCGATGAGACAGCAGAAATTTATGGTGCACTGGGACGAGATATCACCGATGAAAATGATGAAGAAATCGAGCTGGATATTGAAATTGGCCGAGATGATTTAAATCGTCTTATGAATGGCATTCTCTTAGAAGCTATTGAATGTGCCAGAGAGACGGTCAAGAAGTCTGGAATCCCGATTTCTGATTTTGAAGGCGTTGTATTCATCGGCGGTCCTTGTAATTACAAATGGCTCCGAGACTACGTTGCTCGAGAAATGGGAATGAAGATCTTGGGGCTGGATGTGATCAATTCAATGACAGCCGTTGCAGAAGGTGCGTCTATTTTTGCTGAGAGCATCGACTGGAAAAGTGTGGAACATGAAAGAAAAGCATCGAATCAGGTCATGACAGCAGAAGCTCTGGGACTTGATTTCAAATATGAAGCACGCACGACAAAAGAAAAGGCTCGTTTCATGGTAAAAGCGAAGGTGGATACGACGGGGTATTCCTTCGATCTCTGCTCGGCAGATACGGGCTGGTCTTCTGGTACTCTGGAACTGAAAAATGGTGCCATGCTTACTTTGCCTTTGGCGAAGAAAGGTGCCAATACATTTGAAATTTATATTTATGATCCTTCGCGTCGCCTGGTCACCCTGCCGGAGCGTCAGATCGTGATTACGAGGACGCTGAGTACGATCGGTGCGATTACAGCCTCTCATACCATCAGTGTGGAGGTCATAGAAGGCAGTCTGAGCCATGCGGCTTCCTTGGATACGCTCGTTCATGAAGGGGATAAGCTGCCTGCGAAAGGGACGCGCCGCTATAAAGCGATAGAAAGAATCAAAGCGGGAGATACAAACGGTGCGCTGCGCCTGAAACTGTGGGAAGGCAATATCACGTCTAAAGTGACGGATAATAAATTTATCGGGATGATCAAAGTAGAAGGAACGGATTTGGACTATGGTGCTATCCGCCCTGGGGACGATATTGAGTTCAACTATACCATCAATGAGGCAGGTTCGTTGGATGTGGAAGTCAGCATTGAACGACTGGGAATCGTAAAAAATGAAAAAAATTTCTACGACAGTGAATCGGCACAGAAAGATATGAATAGCGAAGATACTGTATATGAGCTTGAAGATGAAGGGCAGTCCATTCTGCAACAGGCAGATGAATTGGAGGCCAATGTGTCCGATGACAGATTGGATACGATTCGAGAGCTGGTAGAAGAATCGCAGTCATTAGCAGATGATCCGGTTATTGATCCAGAAAAAGTCAAGAAGAATTCGGATAACTTAATCAAAGCTAAAGTGCTTTTGAATAAAATCAAAGAAGACAATCAGGAAAATATCCGAGAAAAAGCCTTAGCAGACATTCGTACTTGGTATCAGAGTGAAGTCGAACCGCTTTGCAATGATACGGAAAGAACTGATATGCAGAGTATGATTGATTCTTTGGCACGTCTTGTGAGGAGAAAGACCACAGAGTTTGAAGAGCTGGCTTCTTCTATTAGGGACAAAGGATGTTGGGGAATTCTCTTTGAACGCTCGAAGTCTTTTGTTGGAGGTCTTTTCAGTTATCTTCGTTCTCGTCCTTACAATTTTGCAGATAGAGAGCAGTATCATCAGTTGGTACAGGAAGGTGAAAGTGCCATAGAAAATGATGATTTTGATAGATTGAAGCGAGTAGTTGTGACCATGATTTTTTCGCAAAAACAGGATGTGGATATGAGCGAGATGTCTGCGGCAGCCAATATCATGAGGAGTTGAGTAGAATGTCGTTTCAACTGAAACGAGGAGACGAAGTGATCGATGGCTTTCGCGTCCTAGAACCGATATGCGAAAAGCAGGAGTATGCAATCTATCGGGTAGAAGATGGGCGCTATGCCATCTGCATTACAGCAGATCTCAAAGAGGTGTGGGAAAATGGGAATTGGATTCCCGATACCTTTGTTAGTGGGCAATTACATCCATTGTCATGCGGGTTCTGCTATCTGACGGAGTCGGGGTATAAGTTGTATACGCCGCAGCACGGTCCTTATCCGGATGACTGGGAAAGTGCAGAAGGCTTTTGCAGCGCGTTTGCCAGATTTCAAAAGAAATACAAAGAGGGGCAGTGTCCCAATGTGCTTTATATAGAAAAATATGACTGGATGCTTCCTCTGGAATCGGAAGATGATGAGAAGGAGTCGCCGGAACTGCTTTTGGGGCGATGGCTGACTGATGGACTTCCAGTCAATGCGGTTTGTGCGGAAAAGGTATCCCATTTCTGCTCCTGGCTTTCCGCGGAGCAATTGCAACAGCTTATCCAATGTAGTGACTTGCCGAAGAAACAAGTTTTGAAAAATACGGAAGCAAACGTGGATTGTCAGGAATCGGTGAGGATAGGAGAAGAACGGTTTTGGCTGCCTGGGAGAGAGAAACTGTCTGCATTCTTTGAACATCAGGTCGTTGATTTCTTCCGCCATAAAGAAGCCTATGAAAGAATGGGGATTCATACTCTGCCGGCGATTCTGCTTTACGGGCCTCCGGGGAGCGGGAAAACTTTTACTGTTTCCAAGTTGGCAGAATTTTTACGCCTGCCCTGTTTTGAAGCCAATTCTGAGACAGTGGCAAGTCCCTATATTCATCAGACAGGGAAACTGATTTCCGAACTGTTTGCCAAAGCGATACAGGCGGCTCCGTCCATTTTGATTATTGACGAAATCGAAGCCTACTTGGGGAAAAGAGAAGGAGCCAGTGATCATCGCATCGAAGAAGTGGACGAATTCTTACGGAATATTCCTAAAGCGATAGAAAAGCAGGTGCTTATCATTGGTATGACCAATCATCTCGATATGATTGATCCGGCGGTTCTTCGGAAAGGCCGGTTTGATCAGATTCTGGAAGTAGAGATGCCTAAGGAGGAAGAGGTGAAGGATGCCCTATTCCATTTGCTCGAGAATGTTCCTTGCTCGGCATCTTTACGGGTGGATGATTATGCAGAAAAACTCACCGGACATCCACTTTCTGATGTGGCCTTTCTGGTGCGTGAAGCAGCGCGTAGAACGGTGCGTCTAAAAAAAGAGGAAATAGACGATGAAGTTTTGTCAGATGTTTTGCTAGAGATTTGTGGAAAAGACGAAGAAAAGAATCATCGACCAATCGGTTTTTGAATGAAAAATGCTGGAAATGGTGAGTGCAGAGAGCTTTGGTCATGAAGGAGTGAGACGAGCATATGGAAATAAAAGGAAACGCATTTGATGTATTAGGTGTGACGCCAGAAGATGATATTGCCAGCATCAATGAAGCTGCAGATGAAAAAAGCTGGATGGATGAACCAAATGAATCTATGTATGAGGCGGTCAGGGAAACGCTGACTAATCCAAGAAAGCGCCTGCAGGCCGAAGTGACGTGGTTTCTTAAAGAGTCTAATTCAGCCTTTTCACTGATGAATGAAGTGCAGAATTGCCGTGGCGCGGATATCCGGCTCGTGGTACAGAAGATCGTAGCACTGGATGATGAATATAAAGAAGCCTTGCAGGAGGAATCACTGAATGATATATATACCGATATTATCATTTCAAGAAAGAAAGCGGGGATTTCCGCTGATATCGAGCAGGCTGATATAGAAGAAGCACTGAGCCAGTTGCTCGAAGAAGGGGCAAAAGCGGCCATTGATACTTTGCTTCGCCAATGTTCTACGCGAGAGGCGGCACAGATAGGGAATGTGATTGCCAAGGAACTGATCCAGCCAGGAATCGGAAAATATCCGAAAAAGTATGGCGATTGCATCCGCTTTTTCATTGATTTGTACAATATGAAGGTACAGAATGAGCTGGATACCCGCCGCACGAAATTGCTTCAGGATATAGAGACTGCAAAGACGTATACCAGCATTTCTCAATTGCAATTGTCGCCTTTGTTTGAGGAGCTAGAAGCTTTTGACTATCTGGCGCAGCCGCTGCAGCTGTATTTCGAAGACCAGGGACAAGCAGAAAAACAATCACAAAGTAACGAAATTGCCCAAAAATTACGCGACTTGGCGCTCTTTTATCATAATCAAAAGAATTTGACGAATCTCAGCATCGCAGTCACAGAAAAAGCTATGCAGGTCTTTGAGGAGAACCCCCAGATGCTGCAGCAGTTTCAAGAGGATATTGAAATTCTGAAGCAGCAGGTACAAGTGAACCCTCAAGAGGATAATGAAGTCCCGAAGCGTCAAGTACAAGAGAATCCGCTGGAAGAACTGAAAATCGTCTTAGGGCAGGTGGCACTCCTTGTCGCTCGAGAAAAGGGGAAAGAAGCTAACAATTCTATGCAAATCATGAACCACAAAGATCAGTGGATCGCGGCTTTGCATAGAGCGGCTGCAAAGCTCAGTCAATTGTCCCCCATTGAGCGGGCAGCGGCTGCCGGCGTTCTCGCGGAGGTATACTATACGCTGGCAACGGCATGTACGTGGGCAGATATGTGGGATTATGCCTACATAATCGCCAAAGAAGGATTGACATATGCGATGCAGTCTGGAGATCAGGAAATTATTTCCGAAATCCAGAAGGGGTTACAGTATTACGGTCGAGCACCTTCTGTGGATAATGAAGTGAGGTCTTGTTCGTCTGTCGAAGAATTCGAACGGAAGAAGGCGGAACAGCGCTCGGGAGAGTCCAAAGGATGCCTCATCAAGATTGTGATAGCAGCCGTTGCTTTCATTGCTTTGCTGTTATTTTTGGGAAATTCCGGTGGAAATACCAAGAGTCATTCTTCTCCAAAATCAAAAGTGCAAACGGTTCAGCCAAGCTATAGTAAACCGAAGGTGAGCGAAGAAAAGAAGAAGCCAAAGACGCAGAATGTTCAGCCAGTACCTGTTCCTGCTGCGCCGGCACCATCTCTTGCCACTGTGCCAGCAGAACCGCGGTCTTATGGAAATCCAAAGATCGCCTCACCGACAAACGTTTTCTTAGCGTTCCACAGAATGATTACGAATCGAAACTACAGAGGTGCTTATAACTGTTTGTCTCCGGATATGAAAGACTACGTCGGCTCATGCGATGCATGGGCAAGCGGGTATCGGACGACAGTGGCAAGTGTACCGCAGAAGGTCAATGTGATCGAACAAAGCGCGAATGTTGCGAAATTATCATTCCTTCTGCTAGCGGTGGACAGAGTGGGCTCTTCGCAGCAAGAAAGATATTTCAGCGGAACGAGCACTATGATTTTTTATGATGGCGGTTGGAAGATTGATGAAGTGTTAGGAGATTGGTTATAAGGATGCACAAACTTTACAAACAAATTGGTGGTGGCCTGCTGCTGGCTCTGGCTGGACTGGTCGTGGCGGGGTGCAATTTCTGCTTTCCTCTCAAAACGGTAGCCCAGGGGGAAAACATTGACAGTGAAAATGGATTGACACTGGAAAAACAAGCTGAAAAACTGGTTTCTCGAATGAGCGACTCGCAAAAAATCGGGCAGCTTCTGATGATTGGCATTCAGGGTACAGCTTTGGATCAGGATAGCCGCTATATGCTAAGCGAATTTCCGAATGGGAATGTGATCCTTTTTGACCGTAATATGAAGACGCCTGAACAGGTGCAGCAACTGACGGCAGAGATCCAAAGCCAAGTCAAAGCTGCAACCGGGGTTCCGGCCTTTATCGGCGTAGATCAGGAAGGCGGGCAAGTCCGGCGGATGGAAACCTACATGCCGGATATGCCCGCAGCAGCGGTATTGGGCAAGCAGAGCCCGGATGTCACCCATCGCTGGGCGGTGGAAACCGGGAAATCTCTTCGGCAGATGGGGATCAATGTGAACTTTGCGCCTGTCGTTGACCTGGATGGTGCGTACCAGAGATCCTATGGAAAAACGCCAGAAGAAGTAATTCCTTTTGCTAAAGCTGCCATCGAAGGATACACAGAGACCGGTGTCATGACTTCGTTAAAACATTTTCCGGGGATTGGCAAAGTCAAAACAGATCCCCATTTGGATGGGGATGTGGTGTTACTCAATCGAACTGAATTGGACCAGTTGGACGGGAAGCCTTTTAGGACTTTGATCGATGAAATGGATGCAGACAAGACATTTGTCATGGTGTCTAATGTTACATTTCCCCATTTGGGGCAAAATGTACCGGCTTGTCTATCCAAGGTCGTCATGACAGATGTTCTGCGGAAGTCTTATGGCTATCAGGGATTGATTCTGACGGATGACATGGACATGGGAGCGATGGCCAAACATTATCCATTTTCTGAAATGGGGGTGAAAGCTATTGAAGCGGGAGCGGATATAGTCCTTGTATGCCAGGATTATGGACACGCCCAGCAGGTTTTCAATGGCTTGCTCAAAGCCTACAGGGCTGGAACTATCGATCAAAAGATGGTGGATGAGAAAGTCAGACATATCGTCATGGTCAAGTTGAAGGAACTGGGGAAATAAACAGCTGGATTCAGGAAGTGAAATGGTAGAGAGAAAAAGAAAGGATGCTTTAGAATGCTTTGCCCAAATTGCAATCAACCGGTTGATGCAGCGTCTTCTTATTGCAGCCACTGCGGATGCGCTTTGCCAAAGGAAGAACCGCCGACGCAATCGGGGACGAATGGTTTGCTTTCCACGAATATCATGGATATCAATGCGGAGCTTCGTAAAGCCAAGCAAAAAGAACATGGCTTTGCAGATATGTTTTACAAAGCGGAAGGATGGCTGAATCGCAAACCGTATATCCTTCGCGTGCTCGTGCTTCAAGTGGCAGGCTTCTGTCTGCAGCTGATGGGTCTTATTTCCGGCGCGGCAGCAGCAGGCGGCTTCGGATGGCAAGTTTTTTGCTTCTTGATCGTTGGTATCCCGTCGATTCTGCTGCTTATACGGCGACTTCATGACTTAGGGAGAACAGGATGGCTTTGGCTGTTGATTTGGATTCCCTTCGTCAATTTTGCGCTGGTGGTTTATGCGTTTTGCTTCAAAGGAACGACAGGACCAAATCGTTTTGGGCCGGATCCATTGCAGTAAAGGTGCATGACGCGGAAAGAAGGATATATGAGAAAAGTAAAATTAGGATTTGTTATTTTTCTGATGTTTTGGTTTTCTGCCTTTCCCATAAAGGCGGCTGATTTTATGCGTGATTTTTACTTTGGAGAACCAATTGAAGAAATTGCTGCTTCAAGGAACATAGAGTATACCCATTATTGGCCGGAGGCAGATTGTGACGTTTACATTACTTACATATCTGATGGCGAAGATTCAAAGTTTGAGTTTGGTACAGCGGAAGCAGATATAGCTTGTTATAGACTCTACGTCCAGAACGGAGCCTTGGTGGGACTTAGTGCACACCTACGTGATTTAATCTGGAATTGGTTATTCACTTCTGACTTTGAGAGAGAGTTTACTGCGATGTATGGAAGACCAATTTATACAGAGGAGAATACTATTGTTATGTGGTTAGTTGATGATAAATTTGTGTATATGATGCGCCTGCCTGTAGGTAATAACCAAACTCTTGTGTCCGTGTCAGCCGTTACTTCTGAAGTCGCATCCTCGGTGTTTGGTGTATAGAGCCTCTAGACGACAAGATAAGGCTCGCCTCTAAGTGAGTAGAAGTCCTGGCTACGGTCAGGCCGCCCTCGAAACCTCTATGCCTCCCAGCCTCGCGGAGGGTTCATTGGATCTGATTCATTCGACAGGATAGCATCCTGTCTTTTTTGCTTGCTCTAGGGAAACACTGATTCAATTGTTGTACGATTTGGCTCTTGTGTTTTCATGCCATGTTCCGCCATAAACCTCTTAGAATAGCCAGGAAAGGTGGAGCGCGGATCCCTTGAGGCAGGATGATAGGGCGCCGCAGAGTATAAATAGTGGCGATGCCCGAAGTGGTATTCAAGTCATCAGTCACTTGAGGTTCCTAAGATGCCACGTGCACGAATTTTTTGCACCATCGATGATAGCATGATACAATAGAATGTAAGTTTTTAGGATAGTTTACAAGGAGCGCGTGATGACGGATTTCCTACCTCATGTCTATGGACAGGGAAAAGTGAAGAAGGAGTGGAAGCGGCTTCTCGAGGAGAGGCGGCTGCCGCATACGCTGATCCTGTATGGCGATGAGGGCCTCGGAAAGACGACGGCTGCTTTTGACCTTGCGGGCGAGCTGACGGGGAAGTCGGGAAAGCTCTGGGAGGAGATCCGTCTCTGGCAGCGGGAGTCTTCCGGCAAGGAGCCGGTCGTGACCTTTGCGGATCATCAGGTCTGGTATCTTCGTCCGATGGGGATGGAGCTCAAGATCGAGCAGTTCCGCCTGTTTCTGGACGCGATGGCAACATTCGATGAGACGGTGCATGTGTGCATCATCGATGAAGCGCAGACGATGATGGATCCGGTGGCAAATTCGCTCCTGAAGACCTTAGAGGAGCCGGAGGGAAATGTTCATTTCATCCTCATCACGCATGATCTTCATGCGCTGCTTCCGACCATCATTTCCCGTGGTGAGCGGTTTGCCTTCCTGCCTCTGTCGGAGGGTGACTATCTCTCGCTCATGGCGTCGGATCCGAAGAAGTATCATTTCCCGAAGGGAATGGATGCGAAGGTGCTCTTCCAGCTTTCGGAAGGAAATCCGGGGATCACGCTGGAGGTCTGTGATGAAAAGGGAGAGGCAGAGCCGCAGTCGGCGATGGATTTCTGGAATATCCTGACGCATGATACGATGCCTTTTGCGACGCTCTCCGCCAGGGAGCTGGGGGAGAGGAAGGATTTCCTGCGGCGGCTTCGCTGGATCCGCCTGGTGGGGCGCGATATCATGGTGATCGCAGAGACGGGGGATGCTTCTCTTTCCCGCTGCGGAGCGGTCGCGGGACGCGAGGCTTCTCTCGCTTCTTTCTGGGACCGCGGCCGGGGCGAGGAAGCGATGAGCGTGCTGCAGACGGCAGAAACGGCGGTTTCCCGCTATATCAATAGTAAAAATGTATGGGATTATATTCTCATCAGTTTGGAACATATACAGAAAGGCAGCCAGAAATGGAGCAGATCGTAGGTGTCCGGTTCAAGCCGGCAGGAAAAATATATTATTTCGATGGCAATGGTCTGGAACTTCACTTGGATGATGGGGTCATCGTGGAGACGTCGCGCGGGCTGGAGTATGGCTATGTGGTGACGATGCCGGCTGAGGCGGAGAAGGATGAGGAGAATCCGATGAAGCCGGTCATCCGCAGGGCGACGATCAAGGATATGGCGCAGCTGGAGCGGAATAAGGCGAGGGAGAAATCGGCTTTCGATATCTGCCTTCAGAAAATCGAGAAGTTCAAGGTGCCGATGAAGCTCTTGCGGGCAGAGTATACGTTTGATAGAAATAAGATCGTTTTCTTCTTCACCTCGGATGGGCGTGTCGATTTCAGAGAGCTGGTGAAGGAGCTGGCGGCGGTCTTCCATACGCGCATCGAGCTTCGTCAGGTGGGCGTGCGTGATGAGGCGAAGCAGGTCTCGGGGATCGGCTCGTGCGGACGGCCGCTGTGCTGTGCGACCTTCCTCGGTGATTTCGCGCCTGTGTCGATCAAGATGGCGAAGAATCAGGGACTGTCGCTGAATCCGACGAAGATTTCCGGCGTCTGCGGGCGTCTTATGTGCTGCCTGCGCTATGAAAATGACCAGTACACGGGGGACAACAGCCGCAGGAAGAAGTGCTGTGCGATGCAGCAGAAGGGAAAACAGTTCCGCGTCGGCATGAAGGTCATCACGGATGAAGGCATGGGACAGGTGCTGTATGTGAATGCACAGAAGCATACGGTCAAGGTGCAGCTCGATGGACAGAAGACGAAGACGCTTTCCTGGGACGCAGTAGAGCAGGTGGAAAATGACTGAGTGGACGCTGAAAGATGGTGAGCGGCTCGATGATCTGGTGCGGGATGGTATGCGTCTCATCCAGCGGCCGGATCAGTTCTGCTTCTCGGTGGACTCCGTACTGCTCGCACACTATGTGAAGCCGAAGGCGAAGGATCGGATCGCAGACCTCGGGACGGGGACAGGCGTCATCTCTCTCCTCGTTTCGGCGCTGGGGGGAAGGGATATCACCGCCTTTGAGGTGAATCCCGTCATGGCGGATCTCGCGCGCCGCAACATAGCGGGAAATGGAAAAGAGGACCGGATCCATGTGGTCGAGTGCGATTACCGGAAGGTGAATGAAAGGTTTCCTTCCGGCTCTTTTTCGTTGGTGCTCGCAAATCCCCCGTATCGCGAAATGGGGACGGGCAAGATGAGTGTGCTGGAAGGTGTCGCCAGTGCGAGCTATGAGGTGAATGCATCGCTCACAGACGTCTTCAAGACGGCGCAGTACCTTTTGAAATACGGCGGCCGTCTCGCGATGGTCCACCGCGCTGACCGCACAGCCGATCTCATAGCCATCGGACGGATGTACCGCATGGAGCCGAAGCGCATGCGTTTCATCTATGCCCGGAAAGGCCATACCGCAGTGCGTGTCCTCATCGAGTGGAAGTATGGGGGAAATCCGGAGCTCATCGTAGAGCCGCCGCTCCTCCTGCATAACCGAGACGGATCGTATACGGAAGAAGTGCTGGAAATATATGGGAAATGAATGAGGGTTCAGGGTTCAGGTTGATGGGTTCAAGGTTGTGGTGGCAGCTTCGCTGCAAAATATATTATATTTGCGGCGGAGCCGCCACTACAATTTCTAATTTCACATTTTTAATTCGTGCAAAGCTTTCATCCAGAATCAGTGGGCGAGCCGCCCCACGGGTTAACCCTGAACCCTGAACCTTGAACCTTGAACCTCCCCCCATTTCTACTGAAAGGAGCCATTCCATGAGTGAAATCAATCCCGGCACCCTGTACCTGGTGCCGACACCGATCGGAAATCTGGAGGATATCACCGAAAGAGCGGTGGAGGTCCTGAAACAGGCGGACATCATCGCGGCGGAGGATACCCGTCATACCCGGATCCTGCTGGATCATCTGGGCATTACGGGTCATGTCGTATCCTACCATGAACATAATAAAAAAGAAGCAGGACCGAAGCTCATCGAAAAACTGCTTGAGGGGCAGTCGGTCGCGCAGGTGAGCGATGCAGGGATGCCGGTCATTTCTGACCCCGGGGCAGATCTGGTGCGTCTGGCACTTGCGGAAAATCTCCCCATCGTGCCGCTCCCGGGGCCGAATGCTGCACTGACAGCGCTTGTGGCATCGGGCCTTGATGCCAGACAGTTTGCTTTCATCGGATTCCTGCCGAAAATCACCGCGAAGCAGAAGAAGCTCCTGATGGATATGAGCCGCGTGCCTGTGACGCTTATTTTCTATGAAGCGCCGCATCGTTTGAAGGAAACGCTGGATACGCTCATCAAGTACCTCGGAGACAGAAAGGCCGTGACGGCGAGAGAGCTTACGAAGAAATTCGAAACCTTCCGGCGGGGGACGCTGAAGGAGCTCCGCGCCGAGCTGGATGAAAATGACCCCAGAGGGGAATACGTCATCCTCGTCGAAGGCTGGGATGAAGAGATGGCGGGAGAAGAAGAGGAAGAGGTTTCCTGGCAGGAAGAAGCTCTGGAGCTGGCAAAGACACTTCCGCAGAAAGAAGCGGCGAGAAAGATCGCGGCGAAGTTCCATATGGGCCGGAGAGAAGTATATCAGTACTTGCTCAAAAATGGGGACTAGTGACTGGTTACTGGTGACTGGTTACTGGTTACTGGTGACTGGTGACTAGTGACTAGTGACTAGTAGCTGGTGGCTAGGGATTAGGGATTAGGAGTCTCAAGTGACTAGTGACTGGTGACTTGAATACCACTTTCGGGCATCGCCCCATATATATTGCAGCGAAGTTGCCACCACAACCCTGAACCCTGAACCCTACACTTTTATTTTCTTTCCATTTCTCTATATAAGCGGTATAATAAATTAAATATGCTTACAAAACGAAATCCTTTCGTTTGACCAATACAGGCAGGAGGAATCTGAATGAACGACAAACCGAAATACTATATCACCACGCCGATTTACTACCCCAGCGCGAAGCTGCACATCGGGCATACATACTGCACATCCATCGCCGACAGCATGGCTCGTTTCAAGCGTCTTGACGGCTATGATGTTTTTTTCCTGACCGGATCGGATGAGCACGGGCAGAAGATCGAGCAGAAGGCTGAGGAAGCCGGTGTCACGCCGATCGAATACACGGATAAGATCGTAGGCATGTTCCAGCAGCTGTGGAAGGAGCTCAACATTTCCAATGATGACTTCATCCGCACCACACAGAAACGCCATGAAAAGGTCGTGCAGATGCTTTTCCAGCGCTCCTATGACAAGGGTGATATTTACAAGGGCAAGTATGAAGGCTGGTACTGCGTGCCATGCGAATCCTTCTGGCCGGAAAATAAGCTGGATGAGAATCACATCTGTCCGGACTGCGGCCGTCCGCTGCAGAGAGTCAGCGAAGAAGCGTATTTCTTCAAAATGTCCAAGTATGCGGATCGCTGGATGAAATATGTGGAAGAGAACCCGGGCTTCATTCAGCCGGAATCCCGCCGCAATGAAATGATCCAGTTCGTCAAGAGCGGTCTCGAAGACCTCTGCGTCTCCCGCACGAGCTTCTCCTGGGGCATCAAAGTACCGTTTGATCCGAAGCATGTCGTATACGTCTGGTTTGATGCGCTGGTCAACTACCTGACCGCGGCAGGCATCGTCGATGATCCGGAAAAATTCAAGAAGTTCTGGCCGGCAGACGTGCATCTGGTGGGCAAGGAAATCGTCCGTTTCCATACCATCATCTGGCCGATCATGCTGATGAGCCTTGGTATCGAGCTGCCAAAGATGGTGTACGGCCATGGCTGGCTCATCGTAGACGGAGAGAAGATGTCCAAGTCCAAGGGCAATGTCGTCGATCCGATCCCGCTCCTGCAGGAATTTGGCTCTGATGCGATCCGTTACTATCTCCTGAATGATATCCAGCTCGGGCAGGACGGCAATTTCAGCCGCGATCGTCTGATCGGCCGCATCAATTCCGACCTGTCGAATGACCTCGGGAATCTCCTGTACCGTTCCCTTTCCATGGTGGAAAAATACAGAAAGGGCGTCCTGACCAAGGGCGATGCGTCCTCTGATGAGACAGTGGCGGCCGCTTCGAAGGAAATCGAAGACAAGGCAGCCGAGACGCTTGCTGCATTCCGCGCGGGAATGAATGGCTGGAAGATCAATGATGCACTGAAAGCGGTATGGACCTTCGTCCGCGCGCTCAATAAATATGTCGATGTGACGATGCCATGGGCACTGGCTAAGGATGAGGCCAAGGCACCTCTTCTCGATGCGGTCCTCTATCATCTTTGTGAAGGCATGCGTTTCGTCTCTCTGATGGCAGAGCCGGTCATCCCGATCGCGTCCGAAAAGATCTGGAACCAGCTGGGGCTCACCGATTTCAAGGATGCGGACTACAAAGACCTCGTCTGGGGCGGTATTGCTGACGGCACCCATATCAATAAGGGCCCGCAGCTCTTCCCGCGCATTGAAATCGAAAAAGAGGAAGAAGCACCCGCGCCCAAGAAGGCAGAGAAGAAACAGGCGAAGAAGGAAGCTAAGAAAGAAGAAAAGAAAGAAGAAAAGAAAGAAGCGATTTCCATCGATGATTTCTTCAAGACAGACCTTCGCGTCGCAGAAATCCTGACGGCTGAAAAGGTCGAAAAATCCAAGAAGCTCATCAAGATGACCGTATCTCTGGGCGATGGGGAGACGCGCACCGTCGTGAGCGGGATCTCCGAATACTATCAGCCGGAAGAACTCATCGGCAAGCACGTCATCTTTGTGTCGAACCTGAAACCGGCCAAGCTCATGGGGATCGAGTCGCAGGGGATGATCCTCGCTGCGTCGAAAGACGGCAGCCTCAAGGTGCCTTTCGTCGATATGCCTGCCGGCAGCCGGGTGAAATGATGGGGCTCTTCGATACCCACGCACACCTGTACGACAAAGCCTTTGACTGTGACCGGGAAGAGGTCATCCATCACATATTCGAGACGCTGGACTACGTGGTCATTCCTTCCGAAGACTTTGCGACCAGTGAAAAAGCGGTGGCTCTCGCAGAGAGCCACCCTTCTCTGTATGCAGCAGTCGGTATCCATCCGCAGGTGACAAAGGATGCGACGGAGCAGGCACTCGCAGCTATTAGGATGCTTGCCAAGATGCATGACAAGGTGAAAGCAGTAGGAGAGATCGGGCTGGACTACTACTATCTCTATACGGATAAGGAAACACAGAAATACTGGTTCGCCCGCCAGATCGAGCTTGCCAAAGAGCTCGATCTTCCCATCCTCATCCATGACCGGGACGCCCACGGAGATACGCTCTCCATCCTAAAAGCACATCAGGGAGGAAATCTGCGCGGCATCCTCCACTGCTTTTCCGGCAGTCTGGAGACAGCGAAGGAGCTCATGAAGCTCGGCTTCTACATCTCCTTTGCGGGACCCGTCGTTTTTCCAAAGAGCCTGAAGCTCAAAGAAGTCGCCAAAGAGATCCCGATGGACCGTCTCCTCATAGAAACGGACAGTCCATATCTCACCCCGCCGCCCTTCCGCGGGAAGCGAAACGATCCGTCCAACGTCCGCTTCGTGGCGGAAGAACTCGCCCGCCTGAAAGGCGTATCGCTGGAAGAGATCGCGAAGCAGACAAAGAAGAATGCGATGGAAGTGTATGGGATAGAGGAGTAAGGTTTGACGGGTTCAGGGTTCAGGGGTGGCCCGTGGGGCGTGCCGCCCTTTAATTGCGTGTGAAAGCTCTACTCGCCAGTTAGGAGTGAGGAGTTAGGAGTGAGGAGTGGTGGTGCGGCGCATAATCATCTGGAAGCGCCGCGGAGTTTTGAATATGGTATTCACAAAAGATGGGAACCCTGTGAACCTTTTGAACCTTCAGAACCCGCTTAACCTATGAGGATTCACATAAAGGATAGATTGTTCTTTCTGCTTTCAAACTT